>OLOH01000854.1_pt1 | contig 19678 bp, 18 predicted proteins | sample 1673221 | NCBI WGS metagenome assembly OLOH01 (sample SAMEA3136767, study PRJEB25190) | human gut metagenome
TTCCCAAGCTGCCTGTACCATCCCGTCAATACTGTCTTTTTTCATGGCTTCAAAAAAGACTTGATAGGCTTCAGTCAAGGTGCCCTCATGCTGGCGTTGGAAGTGGATTGTCATTTTGCACAAGTCCCCCTTTTCGATTTGGAAAGCCTCACATGGTCAGAACAATGCTGGCGTGGTATTATTTTTCATAGAGAGATCGTTATTGTTTTAACGATTTCATTATATCAAATTTTTCACCGGGTAATCAAGAGATTCTGGGGAATGGATCACGGGACGGAGAAAAACTCCGGACGGCCATGGGCCGGGGACCCTGTGACAGCATGAAGCTTGGATGCCCGCAGTTGGGAGGGATGCCCTGCAAAAATAGCAGAGGGGAGAGGAAGGTTCCCCTTGAAGTCACCAAACACTATGGATCATTATTTTGTGAGGAGAAAGTATCATGCACAATTTATTTGATAAAACCCAACTGGGTTCCATGAAGCTGAAAAACCGTATTTTTATGTCTCCCATGGGCACCACTGGTGAGGCCGATGGCTCCTATTGCAACGAGGGCATCGACTACTTTATGGAGCGTGCCAAAGGCGGCGCTGGCCTGATCATCACCGGCGCCAACGTGGTCTCCACCAAGTATGAAGCACGTCCCTGCACCGAGCTGTCCAACTTCCACCATGTGGAGCGTTTGAACATGCTGATCGAGCGCTGCCACAACTATGGCGCCAAAGTGTGCGTCCAGTTGTCTCCCGGATTGGGCCGTCAGCAGTTTACCGACCCCTTCACTCCGCCCTATTCCGCTGGTTCTGTGGGCGCTTTCTGGTATAAGGACCTGGTTTGCAAGCCCTTCTCCAAGGAAGACATCCACTATCTGGTAGAAAAAGTGGGCTATTCCGCCAGCTTGGCCATCAATGCAGGAGCCGATGCTGTGGAGCTTCACGCTTACGGCGGCTATTTGCTGGACCAGTTCCAGTCCAAGCAGTGGAATAACCGTACCGACGAGTACGGCGGCAGCTTGGAGAACCGGATGCGCTTCACTCTGGAGTGCATTGAGGCTATCAAGCAGAACGTTCCCAAGAACTTCCCCATCCTGGTGAAATTCACTCCCGATCAGCGTGTGGAAGGCTTCCGCACCCTGGACGAGGGCATCGAAATGGCCAAGATCCTGGAGAAGAGCGGCATCACTGCTCTGCATGTGGATACCGGCTGCTACGAGGAGTGGTATCAAGCTATCACCACCATTTACTCCAAACCCGGCCACAAGCTGGACGTGCAGAAGGCCATCAAGGAAGTTGTGAACATCCCTGTTTTGGGCGATGGCAAACTGTACGATCCCAAGCTGGCCAATAAGGTCATTGAAGATGGCACCCTGGACTATCTGGGATTGGGCCACGAAATGCTGGCCGATCCCTACTGGCCCACTAAGGTCAAGGAAGGCCGCTATGAGGATATCCGTCCCTGCGTTGGATGCAACGAATGTCTGCTGGCTGGCTTCTCCGGCAAACACTATTATTGCGCTGTGAACCCCACCTGCTATGCGGAACGTGATTACGCTCTGCCCAAGCCGGACGGCAGCAAGAAGTCCATCCTGGTCATTGGTGGTGGCCCCGGCGGAATGTCCGCCGCTATCACTGCCCGTCGCCGCGGCTGGGATGTGGAGCTGTGGGAAAAGACCGACCGTCTGGGCGGTACTCTTTGGGCTGCCGGTGGTCCCGATTTCAAGGCCGACATCCTGAAGCTGATCAATTACATGAAAGTCCAGTGCGACAAGCTGGGTGTGAAGGTCCGTTACAATAAGACCGCTACGGCAGAGAACGTGGTGGGCGGCAACTGGGATAAGGTGATTCTGGCAGCTGGCGCTAACCCGGCTATTCCTCCCATCCCGGGCATTGAGAATGCTACACCTGTGTCTGAGTATCTGACCCACAATGCAACTGCCGGTAAGAAAGTGGTTATCATCGGCGGCGGTCTGGCCGGCACCGAGGCTGCTTGCGATATTGCTCCTCATGCGGACGAGGTGACCATTGTGGAAATGATGCCTGACATCCTGTTTAGTGCGGCTCACTGCCTGAACAACGACCAGCATTTGCGGAACATGGTGAAGGACCGCGGAGTGAAAGTGGCTGCTGGCGCCAAGGTGACCAACATCACTGCCGACTCCGTCACCTATGAAAAAGACGGGCAAACCATCACTCTGCCTTGCGACACCGTGTTTAACGCTGCTGGCTTCAAGGCCAACAACCAGTTGGAGGATTTGCTGGAGGCAAACTACGACGATGTGACCGTCATTGGCGATGCCATCGCTCCCCGGAAGATCCTTACAGCCGTTCACGAAGGCTATCATGCTATCCGTGTCATGGAGTAATTTTCGCCTGCTCTACTTATTTGTGAATGTGCCGGAAACTCTTTGCTTCAGCCCTTGAGTTTCCAAAGATTGTATATCCATCCTTTTTGGAAAGGGCCTCCCACCAGGTGGGAAGCCCTTTCCTATTTCGAACATGAACTCCTCCATCCCATATCAGGGAATGGGGGAGTTGTTTTTTATTCGGATAATACTTCCATGGTTACCCAGGAATCTTTCCCGCCGCCGCTGTAAAGGGTTTGAGAAGCTTTCCGATACTGGGACTGTAATCCCCAAATTCCCCGATAGTTGCAATGAATGTGGAAATTGGGGTAGTCGGAAGAAGAGATGTCTATCCGGAGCCGTTCGCCTGCTTTGACGGTGTAACATACGTCCCACATGTCCACCGTCACTGGAACAGGCGTGCCTGGCAAATAAGTTTCCCCATTTTCGCTGCCTTGGCTGATGGTGGTGATGGAAGAACGGATATTGTATGCTTTCCCGTCGGGAGTCACGCGCATAAGTTTTGCGGTGAACGCTGTGTCCTCTCCGTCAGTGGAGACCCAGAGCCTTGCCTGAATTTTACCCGTGATCCGCAGATCGTTCTCCAAAGGTTGGGAGATGAGGGTGACCACGTCTGCTCTGCTTCCCGGTTCCGGCTGAAGCAGGCTGCCATTGGCGGTCCAGGTGGCCAGACAGGATTCCGACCCGTGAGACTTGACGGGATTGGCCGGGTCAAACACAAACTTGGCACAGCTTTCTTCTCCTGTAGGGGAACATTCTAAGGTACCCTTCCCAAAGTTCAGATGCACTGTTTTGGTATGCACCGGTTTTTCCTCCCACGAGGACATCTCCATCCAGCAGTCTTCGCCAATCTGGTAGGTGCGCACCAAGGGCTGAGGAAGTTTTTCCTGCTTCAAGGTCAAGTCGAACCAGTTCAGGAACATTTTCACTTCGCTGTTTTCCAAGTGTTCCTGGGGAAGCCCTTCCACACAGGGCTGGAACCCGTGGTTCCAGGCGCCGATGGTCAACCAACTGTGCTCTTTAGAGCCCAGTTTTGCCCAGGAGTTCATGGAACTTCCCAGGTGGTGGTCGTACCACCCCTCAATGACAAACACTGGAATCTCTATGTGTTCCGGAATTTCGTCCAGTTGTTTCCACCATCCGTGCTGCCAATAAGAGTCGCTTTTCTTTGTGTTGGTCACATAGTCACGGTACCAGGGGACTTCCCCGCCCCACAGGGCTGTATCCACCTGGGCCTGGGGCATATAACGGCATACGGCATCGTAATCCGCATGCACTTCCCAGTTGCAGTTCCCCATGCTCCAGGAGGTGAGAACGTCCTGACGAAACATTCCTTTTTCATAGGCGGATTTGAACCGGTCCGTACCGTAATGGCTCAAAACCATGGACTTCACTTTTCCGGTGACAGCGTCCGCCATGGCCCAGCCGGTAGCTGCCAAATAGGAACATCCCCAATATCCGATGGGCCCTGCCCAGGGCTGGGCAAACAGCCAGTTTACAGTGTCGATACCGTCCTGCCGCTCGTTGACGTTGGGCTCCCAGTCGCCTTGGGATTTTTCAATTCCCCGGCAATATTGGTAGATAAAAATATAACCCCGCTTTGCCAGTTGCTCTCCGTGAATTTTCAGCAGTTCTTCCTGGCTGGGGTAGCAGGTGCGCTGGAGGATCACAGGGAATTTCTCCCTTGAGGGAGCCTTTCCGGACCCCATCCACGTTCCCGCAGGGCGGTACACAGTGGTGTGCAGCTGCACGCCGTCGGACATGGGGACAAATAGATCCTCTGCTGTAAAAGAGCCGTACTCCGGCTGAAAACCGCTTTCTTCATATTCCTGCACTTTTTGCAGCAGGATCTGCTTTTCTTCGCTCAAATGAGCCGCCTCCTTTCAGATCTCCAGTTCCAGCAGGGCGCTGCCCAGAGTTTTTCCGTGCATATCTACTGCCAGAGATCTGGTAACACCTCCGCCCAAGGCATCCTGCATGACAAAGTTCAGGGCGCACAGGGAATCGATCTCGTACCGGGCGATGTCTCCGTGAACGATCTCCCGAAAATATTCTTTCAGCCGGGCAGCTGTTACCTTTTCTTTTAGCATGGGGTAATCTTTGGGGTCATAGGCAATTACGGAGATCACCGAGATGTTTCCCTTGTCTCCCGTTCTGGAATGTGCCACTTCTTTCAGCTTCATAGGTTCCTCCAATCTGGCCGGGCCACCCGGTCAATCTTCCACAAAATGGACCCCGATGGAGAAGTCCTCCTGGGGAATGAGAATAGACGCGATAGAAATAATGTCCTTTACGGTTTTTACTGCGCCGCCCCCGCCGCAAGGACCGTTGGTGTACAGGGCTTCCACTTCGTTGCCCACTTTTTGGGCTTGCTTTAGATCGGCGCAGCGGGCAGCCACTCGCAGCCGGACTTCCACTGGAAGAGGGGCGTCTTGCAGGATTCCCTGAGAGATTTCATCCCGATAGAGGGAATTCACTCCTATATAGTCGTAGCGGATCTCGCTGTATTCCAGGCCAATGATGGCGAACCGGTGTTCCAGCACTTCTTTGGCAAGCTGGGCCCGGGCCAAAGCATTGGAACCGCCATAGCTGATTTGTCCTTCCCCAATGTAACAATCGTGATAACCCACGCTGGTTTTGAAAAAGCCGTTGGGCTCCCTGCCGGTTGCGCCGCTGACTTTTACCCGGTCTTTCCCGTCTTGCTCTGCTCGGATATGGCTGAAATCCGCAATGACATCCGGTGTAAAATAGCTTGCCGGATCTTGGATCTCATAGAGCATTTGCTCTTTTACCGTGTCCTCGGTGACCATGCCACCGGTGCCTTCCAACTTGGTGATGACCGCATCCCCGGATTCCTCCACAATGGCGATGGGAAAACCAAGATTCCAAAGTTCCGGCACGTCTTTATACCCTGGGTCGGCAAAGTAGCCGCCCGTAACCTGGCCGGCACATTCCAACAAATGGCCCACCAAGGTGGCTTTTCCAAGATGGTCGTAATCTTTCAAGGACCAGCCGAATTCATACGCCAGCGGCCCCACTACAAGGGCAGGATCTGCAACACGACCGGTGATCACAATGTCCGCGCCTTGGGAAAGTGCATCTATAATGCCTTGAGCGCCAATATACCCATTGGCGGAAAGCACCTCTCCATGGATTTCCCCAAGAGGCCGTCCTGTTTCCATAACGGTTTTATCCATGTATTCTCCCAGGCGGTCTCCCACATCATCCCCGGACACCCAGGCGATGGACAGTCCATGGATGCCCTTGTCCCGGGCCATTTGGCGGCATTTTTCTCCAGCGGCTTTGGGGTTTGCCGCCCCCATATTGGTGATCACTTTTACAGGGTGGTCCTTCCAGGCGTCCAGGATGGCGTCAAACCGATCTTCCAGCAAATCGTTGTAGCCAAGGTTGGGATTTTCCCGTTTCTTCTTTTGAGCGATGGAAATGGTTCGTTCTGCCAAGCACTCGAAAATAATGTAATCCAAGTTCCCACGGCGGATCAGATCGATGGCAGGTTCGATCCGGTCCCCGGCATAACCTGCGCCGGAACCGATGCGTATTTGTTTCATGGGTATTCCTCCACTTGCGGCGAAGCCAGCAGGCCCGCTAAAATCTGACCGGGTTTTCCCGGACGTTTCGCACCTTTAGTATAGTCCCGTCCAGAAAGGGAGTCAAGGCGGTCAGAAAGCGGCAGCTGTAAAAGAAACGAAAAAGGACACCTGCCATGGGTCAGGTGTCCTTTTTATAGTTTCTCCTTCGTAAAAAAGTAGAGACACTTTAGACTAGCTGGGTGGTGCCTGCCATGGGCATGCACCACAGGGTATGTGGATGGGGGGAAGGGAGAGCAATGCCACTGGATAAATTGTCACACAAAAAGGGGACAAAGGCATGTTCACGCAGGGTTTTAGCCTAGTGGGAAAAGATCTTGCCGACACTGGGAAAAACCAGCAGCGGACTTACCACTGAGTTAGCTCCATATACAGGTCTTTGTACTGCTTTGCCGAGTTCTCCCAGGAAACGTCCTTTGCCATGTCGCGCTGGACAACTTCGTCCCAGTGATAGCGGTTGGTGAAATAGAGAGTCTTGGCCCGGTTGATGGCGTCTAAAAGCAGCCCAGCTTCATAACGGTCGAAGGTAAATCCGTTGCCGTCGCCGGTGAAGGTGTTGTAAGGCTCCACAGTGTCCTTCAGACCACCGGTCTCCCGTACAATGGGAATGGTGCCGTAGTGCATGGCGTTGAGCTGGGTCAGTCCACAGGGCTCAAAACGGGAGGGAACCAGCAACGCATCGGCGCCAGCATAGATCCGGTGGGCTCGCGATTCATCGTACTGAATGCAAGCGGCAAATGTACCCTTGTTGGTGGACTCGTAGTAGCGGAAGGTATCCTCATACTGTTTGTCGCCGGTGCCCAAAATAACAATCTGGGTGTTGCCGTCCAGCACCTGGGGAATCACGGTGCTGACAAGATCCAGTCCCTTCTGGTTGGTGAGACGGGAGATCAGGCCGATGACAAATTTGCTTTCATCTTCTTCCAGACCCAGTTCTTTTTGCAGGGCCAACTTGTTTTCCATCTTGTGATCCAGCACGTTGCCAAGGCCATAATTGACCGCTAGAGCAGGATCTGTCTCCGGATTCCACATGCCGTAGTCAATGCCGTTGACAATGCCTCTCAGCTTATAGCTGTGATAGCGCAGATGGCCCTCCAAGTGTTCACCGTACTCGCTGGTCTGGATCTCTTGGGCATAGGTGCCGCTGACGGTGGTGATCCGATCCGCATAGGCAAGGCCGCCCTTGAACATGTTGGCATCCTCATAGTCCTGCTTCAAGGCGCCCATGTTGAACACAGAATCAGGCAGCCCGGACCAGTATTGGATGGTGGGAATATTGTAAATGCCTTGGAAACGGAGATTGTGAATGGTGAGAATGGACTTGGCGCGGCCCACCGGGGAATCCTGGAACAGGGTACGCAGATACACCGGTACAAGGGCTGCCTGCCAGTCGTGACAATGGATGATGTCGGGAATCCAGTTCATGAAATTCAAAGCGGCCAGAGCGGCTTTGCTGAAGAAACAGTATTTGGGAATGTCGTCCACAAGATTGAGATAGGGATTGCCGGAGGAGAAAAACTCCTGGTTATCGATAAAATCGTACACCACTCCGTCGCAGATGTACTCCATGATGCCCACGTAGTACTCCCGGCCGGTTTTTCCCAGGTCCATGTAAAATTCGCCCCGGTAGACCATTTTGTCCTGATATTTCTGAGGAATGCAGGCGTAACGGGGGAGGATCACTCGGACATCGCAGTTGAGCCGTACAAGCTCACGGGGAAGGGCATACATCACGTCGCCCAAGCCGCCGGTCTTGACAAAGGGGTGGCATTCCGAACCAATGAACGCCACGCTTCTACGGGGCAGATTGGACATTACATTCATAGGTGCAGCCTCCTCAACAACTGGTGCGGGCTCCTCAGGGGCAGGAGCGGCTTTCTTTGTAGTCTTTTTCACCGTGGTTTCCGTCTTTTTCGCAGTAGAAGGGGCTTTCTTGCGGGTGACTCTCTTTTTCCCGGTGGAAGGCTCTTTTTCAGGCTTTTCTGCCGCGGGTGCAGCCTTCTCCTCAACAGGAGTTGTTTTTTCCTGGGGGGGAGTGGTTTCCTTTACGGGAGTGGACTCTTTCACAGGGGCCGGTTCCTCTGCCACAGGAGCAGCTTTTTCCTCAACAGGGACTACCTTTTCCTGAGGTGGAGTGGGTTCTTTTACGGGAGCAGGCTCTTTCACAGGAGCCGGTTCCTCTGTCGCAGGAGCGGCTTTTTCCTCAACAGGAACTACCTTTTCCTGAGGGGGAGTGGGTTCCTTTACGGGAACAGGCGCTTCTTTGGGAGCCTGCACTTTTTCCGTTACCGGGGCGGCAACCTCCTTGGCTGCCGATTTTTTCTTCGTGGAATTTGCTTTTTTCCGTGCCATAACGATTCTTCCTTTCACCGATCTAGCTCTATCATCCTTGAGTTCACAACGTCTTTATGAAAGACTTGGAACAAATGGTAGCATGGGTTTTCGTCGTTTTCTGACCAATGGAATCCTATTCCCATTGGCGTTCTTTTTGGGGGCATCCACCTGGTTGCCCATGGAAGGTCAGGGAGAATCCCTCCTTGTTTTGTGGACGGTCTGGTCGATCTCCATAGCGTCTCCCCTTTCTTCTTTTTGGCTCCATTATAGCAAAAATCACGCTATGATACAAGAAATAATAGTCAAAAAGCCGGTTTTTCATGAAAATTTCTCGTTAAGGGAAGCGAAAGACTCCGTTAGATCGCTCACCGGGTTCTGAGACGGTCTCTATAAAACAAAAGATGTGGGATAAAACCAAATGGCTTTATCCCACATTCAAAAGCAAAAGACGGCAAGTTTCTGACAAACAAGCCCCTTTTGGGCGAAGGATATGTTTGTTAAAACGTGATTTCGGAAAGGCGAATTTAAATCATTCGCAGCAGCAAACTCAGGCGGTTTCTTCTTCCATTTGAGGCTCTTGAATGCGCCCAATGACGATCATCGCCAAAATAAACAGCAGGAAAGCAAAGGCGAAAGGCAGCCGGCGGTCCAAACTGGAGAGCCAACCGGCCAGGTAGCCAAAGGGGGAAGAAAGGGCAATGGTGGAGGCCATAATCAAGGCGTTCAAACGTGCCCGCTCCTGGGCATTGATATTGAGTTGGAGCAGGGCGTCCTTCCTGGGGTTCACCAAGGCGGCAGCTACTGCGGCCACAAACACATACACCAGCACAAACCCCAGACTGTTGGCGGGAGAAAAGATCAATACCAAAGCCGCCACACAGTACAGCGCCAAGCCAATCCATAACGGAGCACGGAATTTGGTAGCACTCATGCGGTGCTGAATGCCCACCATAAAGACCAGCATAACCGCAGCGTTCAAAATGGGGAACAGGGCCAGGAAGTTTTCCGAAAGCCCCAGGCGTTGAGTCACGTACAAACTGAAAAAGTTGGTGCTCACCATGTTAGTGATGTACAGGATCACCGATACAGCCACCGCTTTGAGCACGGCTTTATCTTTCAGCAGGCGTGGGATCAACTGACGGTATTCTCCCAGCATGTGGAAAATAGACACACCTTTTGTTTCTGCCCGGCGGATTTTTCCCTGTTTCGTTTCCCGGCAGAATTTGAAGGTGATGGAAGTTTTGGTGATCATGGTGAGGGCAAAGAGAAAATACAGCACGCGCACTACCGGCACCACAGAGTAGGCGTTGACGAGCAGGCCGGATAAAGGCGCAAAGAAAATGGCTACCAGCCCACCAATGCTCACCCAGGTGTAAATACCTATCAAATCCTTTGGATGGGCGTCCTCAATGAGCAGGCAGTACCAGGCAGTTTGGTTGATCTGCTCAAAACAGTTGAGGATAGCAGCCAGCAAAAAGAGCCAGAAATTGTTGGACACGGACCACACCAGGCAAGCCAGCGTCCAGCCGAAAAAGTCTCCCATCATAGTGGTGGCTTTTCGTCCGATCTTGTCGGTCAAGATCCCGCCGAAAAAGGAAAAAAACACCTGCACCACCATGGCAATGGAAAGAATCAAGCCGATCTGCACGTCCGTGACACCTTGCGTGTACATGTAGAGGGTGGCAAAGGGCGCGATCAAATTGTAGGGAATGCCCCACAAAGGTTCGATCAGCAGCAGCGTCCTGGGATTCCCTTGATTGCCAGCCAACACCTTGATCAGAGGGTGTTCCCCCAGTCTTTTCAATTTTCCTCTCAGATTCATACAACTATCTCCCCGTTCCATCTGATTTCCCACCCATTCTATCACACTCCCAGACGATCTGGAAGGGGCCTTTGCAGTGTTTTTCAAATTCTATCTCTTCCGTTCCTGGGAGCATTTCTATCTCTTTTCAAAAAGCCGGGATAGAGATGTGAGAATGGATTTTGATTTTTGCTACGTTTTATTGCCGGGCAAGGTAAGGGAGAATTATCCACTGCAAAGCAGGCCGAATGTGAAAAAAGGAGCTTCTCTCCGCTGGATTTCCAGGGAAGGTCAGCTCCTTTTTTGTATGGTAGAAATGGGTTATGCGTCTTTATCAGGCGCCTGGCCGTCGTGGGCCAGCCACTTGCATTCCGTGAGTTCCATCTCTGTAAAAGTGGCAAGGAAGGAGGAATCTTCCGGACTGCAGGCATAGATGCCAAACGCGATCTCTCCTTTGCCCTCCAGCAAATGACAAATCCGGATCTGGCGGTAGGTAACGCCATCTTCCGAACACTCGATCCGGAAGTCGTCCTCCCGCCGGCTCAAGCGATACCACATGGACTTGATATCGGCAGCAATTTCCGTAGTGGCCCAGTCCGAATATCCGTGGTTGGTCACTACACTGCCAAGGTGTTGGAATCGATCGTTTTCATATTCGATGGAACCCTTGATCCAGTTTTCACTGTCCAAATAGACCACCACGCCGCACTGATCAAACCGGTGGTGGCTGGCAAAGCTGGTTTTCACAACAAAGGAAAAGTAAGGCTCGCTGGTTTTCATCTGCAAAACAGGGGCATTGTCGTTGCGAAAATGGTAATAGGTTCTCTGCCACAAATCGGTATGGGGCTTGGTAGTGATCTCAATCTTGTCCTGGTCGATTTTGTAGTTGGCCGGTTCTCTGGTCCAAATCAGTTTGGAAACGTCAAATTTCATGGTTGCTTCCTCCGTTTCTATATTTTTTGGCAAAAGCTAAAAGGCTCCGTCAACATAGGGAATGAAATTTCTCCTGGGTCCTGCCGGAAAGGAAACTGGTTTCCACCTCAGGCCTCCGGATGGGGAATGTCAATTCTTTCCACTTGGATCTGCCCGTTTTCCACTTGAGCGATCATCATGGTGATTTCCTGATGAAAGCGTCTGGGTCCGCAGGAGCCGGGATTGAGCCAGAGCAGACCGTCCTTTTCCTCCTGCACATATTTGTGAGAGTGGCCGAACACCACAACATCTACCCCGGTGAGGTCCATGGGGAGCTCCTTTTTGTTGTGGACCATGCAGAAGGTCACGCCGCCCAAGGTGACCCGCAAGTCGTGGGGGATTTCCTCCGCCCACTCCTTGTCGTTGTTGCCTCGGACTACATAGAGGGGGGCAAATTCCCCCAGTTGGTCCACAATGGCCTGCTTGTTGATGTCCCCGCCATGAAGAATGGCGTCGGCCGTTTTTAAATGCTCCACCACTTCGGGCCGGAGCAGGCCGTGAGTATCGGAAAGAATGGCAAGTTTCATGGCAGCCTCCTTATATGATGATGCCTTCGCAGTGGTCGATTTCGTGCTGGATGATTTGGGCGGTCCAGCCGGTGAATGTCTTGATCCGTTCCTGGAACTTTTCGTTTTGCCACCGCACCTTGATGGATTTCCAGCGCTTGGCAGGACGCAGACCAGTGAGGGAGAGGCAGCCTTCCTCCGCTTCATAGGGGCCGGATCTTTTCAGAATTTCCGGGTTGAACATGACCATGTAACTGCCCTCATTGTCAAAGGCAATGATCCGTTTATTCACGCCGATCATGTTGGCTGCCATGCCCACGCATCCCTCTTTGTGGTGCTCCAAAGTCTCCAGAAGGTCCACCGCTACCTGCTGGTCAGCAGGAGTGGCAGGCTGGGCCTTTTGGGCCAGAAACATTTCATCTTTGCAGATCTCTTGTATCATACTTGGTTCTCCTTGTGCTGTAAAATGACTTCCGCCAGGGTTTCCGCCGCTATGCAAGTGCCCTGCTCGTTGGGATGGACACCGTCCGGGGCGTAAAGATTCTGTGTGTCGGACAGTTTCCAAAATCGCCGGCCTACGTCGGCAATGAGAGCGTGATTTTCCGTGGCTGCCCGGTGGTAAGCTTCAGACAGCCTTTGAGCCATTTCCTCATAGTCCCATCCTTTGGCTTCCAGTTTCTTTCCGCCTTTCTGATAGGCCCAGGTGGCGTAGAGAACAGGCACAGCGCCATTTTTTCGGATCTGTCCGCAGAGCTGCTCCACGCTGGAGAAAAAGCTTTTTGGGGAAGTGATAGGGCCGTGACTCATTTCCTGGAGCACCACGTAATCCCACTGTTCATTGGCAAAGGCCGCTTGAGTCTCACCGCCCAGCTTGGTTTTTGGATTCAGCTGTTCTGAAAGCCTTGCCCCGCCTCGAGTGTGGTGGACAACTTCCGCCCCGGTGAGCTGGGCTACCCTTTGGGGCAGTGCGTTTGTGGATGTGAAACTGTTTCCCAGCATGAGAATTCGCATGACAATGCTCCTTGTTTCGGTTCTTACTATTTATTATACAGGATTGGTAGGAGAGGGGCAAGGATGTGACGGGTGCGTTTTAAACAATGGGAGAAAAGAAGGGAAAAAGAAAAAACGCAAGGACTTCTATTGCACGGGCTTCACTTTGCCAAACAAAAGGCGGGGAGGCATGGCGTTTGTACCATGCCTCCCCGCAGCGATCAGTCAAATGATTTGGTATTTTTTTAATTTAGGAGCGGACCATCTTGTTGGCCAATTTCTGGGCTACCAGAACCAGCACAATGGCGGCCACCGCCAGAATAGCGGAACCCACAAAGCCCAGAGTGTATTGACCAGTGGTGTCATAGAAGTAAGCGCTGATCTTGGGGCCAACAAAGGCACCGATACCGTAGCCGATAAAGATCAGTCCGTAGTTGCTGTTATAGAACTTGGAGCCGAAGATCAAACGGACCATGGGGGCAAAGACCACCAGCAGACCGCCGAAGGAGAAGCCCACCAGCACCACACACAGGATGAAGAAGGGCAGAGTAGTTGCCTGGGTGAGCAGCAGCATGGAGGCACCGTTGATGACCATCAGCAGGATCAAGCTCTTCCAGCCCTTGAGGATGTCGTAGATAAAACCGAAGCCGATTCGGCCGCACATGTTGGACAGAGTCATAATGGATACGCACAGAGCGGCGGTCATGGCGTCCTGGCCCACCTGCCGCTGGGCAATGGGGCTGGTAAAGGACACCATCATGGTGCCAGCTGCATTGGCGAAAATGAACATGACCAACAGTACCCAGAACACAGGGGTCTTGACCATCTGGCCCAGGTTGTAGTCCCGAGTTTTAAGGACCTTTGCTTGGCTCTCAGAGGGCTTCCAGCCTTCCGGTACCCAGCCTTCGGGGCAGGGAACGATCATCCAGGCAACCGCGCCTACACCGATCAGGAACACAATTCCCAGCACACGGCAGGTCATCTGGGCGCCCAAGGAGTTGATCATGGCCTGGGCAATGGGGCTCATGATGAAGGGACCGCAGGAAGCGCCAGCCTGCACCAGACCGGAGATAGAACCGGAACGGTCGGGGAACCACTTCAGGGCAGTGGGCAAGCAGGCGGGGTAAATCATGCCGCCGCCAGCACCGGCCAGCAAACCGTAGAACAGGTACAGCTGGGGGATGGTGGTGGCAAAGCCGGTGAGAATCCAGCCACCGGCAAATAGGCACAGGCCAATGTAGATGGTGACGCGGGGGCTCAGTCTTTCCGCCAAGGAACCGCCGATGAAGCCCACGGCACAGTAAACGAACATGTAAATGGTGTAAGCCAGGGCAAAATCGGAATCACTCCAGCCAAACTGGGTGGTCAGCGGAATGCAGAACAAGCTGAAAAAGGCGGTGGCGGAAGTGAACAGGCTTTGCAGCCAGACGCCCGCGAAAACACGCCAACGGGTCGCTTTGGTAACTTTCATGACGATGAATCTCCTCTCGATTTCTGGGTTATGGATTTAGCACTGCAGAGTGCCCAGGTCCAGGGCCACATCACGGCCGTTGAACTTGCCTGCGGCCCGGCTGGTGCCCAGCCAGTAAACCATGTCGGAGATGTCTTCTACATCCAGGAAAGGTACACCGGCGTACATCTCTTTGTAGTCGGCAAAATGCTTCCCGGTGAGCTCGTTGATGAACTCCACATACTCCTGAGTTTCGCACATGGGAGTCTTAACTTTGGTGGGGCACAGGGCGTTGACAATGATGCCCTTGCTGCCCACTTCTTTGGCCAGGGTCTTGGTAAGCCCCAGAACGCCCCACTTGGCCATGCAGTAGGTGGCCAGCTTGGGAGTGCCGTACAGGCCGCTGGTGGAGGAGATGTTGATGATCCGGCCAAAACCCTGCTTGAGCATGTACTGCACAGCGTACTTATCGGTGCGCCAAGTGCCGATCAGGTCGATGTTGATGACCTTTTCCACCTGAGCATCGGTGAGCTCCCAGGTGTTGCCAAAGTTGATTACGCCAGCGTTGGCAATGACCACGTCCAGACGGCCAAATTTTTCCCAAGCGTCTGCAAATAGCTTTTCCATATCGGGGGTGCTGCAAATGTTTGCCTTGACAGCCAGCACTTCGGCGCCAAGCCCCTGCAACTCCGAAATGGTTTCCTGAAAACGAGGGTCCTCCACGTCCAGCATATCTGCCAAAACCACATCAAACCCGTTCTGAGCGTATTTCACCGCATGTGCACGCCCTTGTCCCATAGCAGCGCCGGTAATCAGCACAACCTTCTTTTCCTGACTCATGGTTCTTCGCTCCTTCAAGCTACATTGCTTTAGTTGCAATGTTGTTTATTTGTTTGTCTTTTAACAATCTGAGGCAATAGAAAGATCCTTTGCCTGCCGGGGGCCCTTCCGGCAGGAGGATCGGTCTGTTTCCACGCAAGAACAGTATAGGAATTCAAGTTGTTTGAAGGTCAAGTCAGCGTTGTGCAAGAAAAAAGCCAAATTTACTGTCGAAAATGACAGCAAATTTGGCTTTCATAGGGCAAGTTGTCAGCTTTCCGACACGGGAAACCAAACAATATGCCAGTTAAAATACTCATCATCCGGTTTGGTCATGCAGACCACCTGGGTGACCACATCCCCGGCCAGGGTCAATCCATTGCGCCGCAGATAGCTGAAACCATCGTGGAGATTGTCCAGAGTCAGGTATTGGCCGGACCGGGAGGGGATACAAGTATGGACGCAGGGGCAAGGGGGATAGTACTGCACGCCCGGGCCTTCTTTGACCTGCAAAAACTCGGCGTACTCTTCATTGAGCCCCATGCCGAAATCAAAGTGGGAATCCCCTGCCCGAATGTTCTCCTCGTAAAAGACAGCACAGGAATAGACAAAGGGTTCCTTTTGCACCCATTCCGAAATCAAGCTCAAATGAGCTCTGTCTTTAAACAGGGTGTAGTTTTTCTGGGTGTTGATGCGGAAAATGCCGGGCCGCTGGGCGATTTTGTACTTTCCCACATTTTCCTGGGCATCTTGAATCATCTGTTGGCTTTGGCGGATGCGCTTTAGCATGTTCATTTGAAAGATGATCTCGTGCTCGATAGCGGCCTCTTGATCTTTGAGCCTGTCCTGGATAAAGGGGAGATCCCGGCTGCGAAACAGTTCGCTGACTTCTTCCAGGGAAAAGCCATACCGCTGGTAATGGCGGGCACGCAGCAGCATGTGAAAATCCCAGGTGCTGTAATAGCGGTAGCCGGTCTCTGGATCGCGGAGGGGACGGATGATATTTCTGCTTTCATAGTAGCGGATTGCCTCGGCGGAGATCCCCAACAGTGACGCCATTTTTCCAATGCTGTATTTTTGATACATCCGATCCTCTCCCATCTCTCAAACAGGTTGAAGCTTTTTTCGGTATTCAGCCCCATTCTTTGCCGATTCCGTATATTATTTATACATCAGTATACCATATTACCTGTTTTTTTGGCTAGAGGCAGGACGGCATTTTTGAAAAACGTTTTGTTTTTAGCTGGTGTAGGGAAGAGGCGCTTCGTAGTATGCTTTTTTCAGGTGGACAGCGGTGAAAATCGGCTCATTCCTGGAACAGGTAGAGAAGATACCCGTAACCTTCCTTTTCCATTTTTCCATAAGGGATAAACCGGAGGGAAGCACTGTTGATGCAGTACCGCACGCCGTTGGGGGAATCCGGGTCCTCTGTAAAGACATGTCCCAGATGGGAGTTCCCTGACCGGCTGCGCACTTCCGTGCGGTGCATCCCAAAACTGTCGTCAGGAAGCTCCACAACGGCCGGGGATTCAATGGGCTTGGAAAACGCAGGCCAACCGCAGCCGCTTTCAAATTTATCGGTGGAGGAAAACAAAGGCTCGCCCGTAACAATATCCACATAGATGCCTTTTTCAAACTGATTCCAGAATTCATTGTCAAAGGGACGTTCTGTGCCACTTTCCTGGGTGACACGGTACTGTTCTTCGGTCAATTTGTCCCGAATGGTTTCTGCCGCCGGTTTTTGATAATCACCGGGATCAATTTGGAGTTTGGAAAAAAGTTTGATCTCTTCCCAGGGGACATGGCAGTAGCCGCCGGGGTTCTTTTCCAGATAATCCTGGTGGTATTCTTCGGCAGGATAGTAATTCTGCAATGGGCCGATTTCCACGAAAAATTCTTTGCTGCGGCTGCGTTCAATTTCCGCGATACGTTCCACGGTTTCTTTTGCCTGGTCGTTGGTATAATAGACGCCGGTTTGATACTGTGTTCCATGGTCGTTGCCTTGCTGGTTTTCCACTGTGGGATCGATCACATAGAAATATGCCAGCAACAGCGCATCCAGACTGACCTGCTGCGGGTCGTATTCCACACGCACTGTTTCCCGGAATCCGGTGTTTCCTGTGCAGACAGTTTGATAGTTTGCGTCGGCTTCACAGGTCCCGTTGGCATAGCCGCTTTGCGCGTCGATCACGCCGGGAATGGATTGCATCAGTTGTTCGATTCCCCAAAAGCATCCTCCTGCAAGATAAATGACATTTTCTGTTGTATCCATATACATGCTCTCCTTATTAGTCATGCCGGAGGTTTCTCCGGCTGTGGAATGGTTGGCTGTTTCTGACGGTTGTGGTGGATTGTCTGCGACGGCGCAGCCGCTCAGAAGCAATCCCAAAACAATCAGCAGCGCCAGTGCTTTTTTCAACATAGTATACACCTCCCAACCCATGGAAAAAAGTTTTGTTGCGAAATGATATAGAAACTTAACAAAATCTTTATCCGGTTCTGATATAATAAAAAGCAGAAAAAGTTGGAATGGAAAAAGACGGGTTTGTACCGGTGAAAAAGGCTCATAAAGGGCACGGTTCACTGTGAAATCCCTTCTAGATTTTGTGTGGATAAAAAATGGACCAGGCCCAGGAAGAACCAGGGACTGGTCCAGAGGAGAGGGATTGGAGTGCACCCGTTTCTAAAACGGATAGGAATGAGGAGATTATCCCTTCTTATAACCACACTTGGGGCAGACGCCGTTTTCGTTCAGTGCGATGCCGCACAACGGGCAGCGGTCGATTTGATTTTTGGTGGTGAATTCCGCAGAGGCTGCGTTGACGCCGCTGGTAAAGGTGAGCTTGGCAATGTTCAGCTTGTCTTTCAGCAGGTCGTATACGATCTTGATCATGCCTTCCACCGTCATAGTCTCCTTGGTCACTACCAGGCGACACTCCGGATAGGCAGTGGCAAGCTCGGTTTGGAAGGCGGGACCTTTCATTTGATTCTGAGGAGCGCCGTTGCGGATGCCCTGTTCCTCATATACTTTCAATATGGCAGGCAGAAGCGGATCGTCTTCCCGCAAAATCAGGGCGTGGTCAAAATTCTTCAAGACAGACCAGGCGGTTTTCTGAATCTCGTTGCAGGGAAACACCATGTTGACGCCGGGATTCACAGTGTCTTCCACTTCGATGGTCAAAACTCCCGTATGACCATGCAGGTATTGAGCTTCACCCTTGAAGCCGTAAAAGCGGTGGGCGTACTGAAGATCTAATGTGGTGATACTTCTCATGTAAAAAACCTCCTTGTAATCTTAAATTTCCAAGTTCTAAGACTTGTTATTGAAGCTGCGTGCCATTCTGCACGGCAGTGGAAACAGCGATACCGGACTTTGTACCGACCCAAAACGATGCAAGGTTCTGGGTTTCGTTTCGGCCCTGCTGTTTGATCTTATTATATAGGAAAGTGTGTCCGGCTTCTGTGATGTGATCACCAAAAATCCAAAAGCATTTTTCTGGTTTTCCTTCGGGAGAATTTACAGGACACCGATCAATGACCAAATAAAAAATTCCGAAAGGAGGGGTGCACGATGACATTTCAGGAGTATTTTCCCATCTGGGACAAACTTCATGCCCAACAGCAAAACCTGCTTCTCCGCAGCATGATGTTCCAAACGGTCAAAAAAGGCACGCCCCTTCACAATGGAAACATGGACTGTATGGGACTTCTCCTCATCAAATCCGGACAGATTCGGGTATATGTCCTTTCGGAAGAGGGGAGGGAGATCACCCTCTATCGCTTGTTTGACCGGGATATTTGTCTGTTTTCCGCGTCCTGCATCATGCGCTCCATCCAGTTCGATGTCACCATCGAAGCGGAAAAGGACACAGAGTTTTGGGTCATCCCCACGGAAATCTATCACAACCTGATGACCGATTCCGCTGCTGTGGCCAATTACACCAATGAACTGATGGCCAGCCGTTTTTCAGAGGTCATGTGGCTGATGGAAGAGGTCATGTGGAAGAGTTTGGACAAGCGTGTCGCCGACTTTCTTTTGCAAGAGGCGTCCATTGAGGAAACAAGCACGCTGAAGATCACCCATGAAGCGATTGCCCGCCATCTGGGTTCCCACCGGGAGGTGATCACCCGCATGCTGCGGTACTTCCAAAATGAAAAAATCGTGAAACTATCCCGGGGCATGGTGACCATCCTGGACGAAGCCAAACTGGCCGCTTTGCGGGAGTAAATGACCTTTTCCCAGGAAATCTTTCTGAAATCATCACGAAAGCAAAAGACTGTCGTTCCTTTTTCATGTGGAATCCTTTATGCTTCTATTAGCAGCTGCGGATGAAACATCCAAGTAACAAGAATCAGAGAGGAGAACACACCATGAATACAGATAAAATTTACGCTGAGGCCATTGCTAACGAGTACGCTCCCAAGGACACTTCCAAGGTGATCGCCTTGAAAAAACTGGACCGGAAAGCAAAAAGCAAAGCCAACATTTTCGCCTATTCCTTCGGGGTGGTGATGACCCTAATCCTGGGGCTTGGCATGTGCCTTTCCATGCAGGTGATTGGAAGCGGCAGCGTCTTGATGGTGGGCGTGGGGATTCTGTTGGGGGTCCTGGGGTTTGTGGGGATCGGTTTGAATTACCCCATTTACAAAAAGTTGCTTCTGGCGGGCAAGGAAAAATATGCCTATGAGATCATCCAGCTGGCTCGGGAGATCAGCGAATCGGCGGAGTAAGAAAGGAAGGGCGGCACATGAACAAATCAGAGAGCAAATATTTCAATACCGCCCTGCGCATGGATGAAGCGCTCATCGAGCTGCTGGAGCACAAAGATTTAGAGTACATCA
>OLOH01000856.1_pt1 | contig 19671 bp, 18 predicted proteins | sample 1673221 | NCBI WGS metagenome assembly OLOH01 (sample SAMEA3136767, study PRJEB25190) | human gut metagenome
CGCACTTTTCCGGGAAAATCGCAATCAAGAAAACGTTGAGGGCCGGGTATGCCCGGCCCCTGCATAGAGGTTTTGTGTATGTATGTTTTAGGGATCGAGTCCACCTGCGACGAGACGGCGGCGGCGATCGTGGAGAATGGCCGAAAGGTCATTTCCAACATCATCTCCACCAGCGTCAGGGAGCAGGCACTCTACGGCGGCGTTGTGCCGGAGATTGCCAGCCGCCGCCATGCGGAATATATCAGCGCCACCGTTGACAAGGCGCTGGCCGACGCCAATATGACCATTGCCGATGTGGACGCTGTGGCCGTGACCTTTGCGCCGGGGCTGATCGGCGCGGTGCTCGTCGGCGTCAACTTTGCCAAGGGGCTGGCCTATGCGGCAAACAAGCCGCTGGTGCCGGTGCATCACCTGCGCGGGCATATCGCCGCCAACTATCTGACCCACCAGGATCTGAAACCGCCGTTTCTCTGCCTGGTCGCCAGCGGCGGGCACAGCCATATTGTGCTGGTGGAGGATTGGTGCCGCTACAAAATCTTAGGCCGCACCGTAGACGACGCCGCAGGCGAAGCCTACGACAAGGTAGCCCGCACGCTGGGTCTGCCCTACCCCGGCGGCCCCAGCGTTGCCGCCGCCGCGCGGGACGGCAACCCCAAGGCCTACAAACTGCCGGTGCCCCATGTGGACGGCAAGTACAACGTCAGCTTCAGCGGCCTGAAAACCGCCGTCATCAACGAAGTGCATAACGCCGAGCAGAAGGGCCAGGCCGTCAACGTAGCCGACATGGCCGCCAGTTTCCAGGAGCGTATTGACCAGATTTTGGCGAAAAAGCTGCTGGCCGCAGCCGCCGACACCAACGCCCAACAGGTAGTTTTAGCGGGCGGCGTAGCCGCCAACGGTCGTCTGCGCCAGCTGGTGAACGATGGTGCCCAAAAGCTGGGCGCAAAAGTCTATCTGCCCGAGCTGAAATACTGCGGCGATAACGGCGCCATGATCGCCGCCCAGGGCTACTACGAGTACCAGGACGGCAACCTGGCCGACTGGACCCTCAACGGTCTGCCGACATTGCCGATCGATTACCGGTGATCCGTACAAAAAAACTCCGCACAGCAAAATGCTGTGCGGTATTTTTTATCGCTGCATCGGGCCAAGCAGGCACTTTTTACCGGTCTGGCTCTGCAAATCAGCCTTGCGCTGCAAATAGTGGAAGTAATCCTCATCCACGGCGCAATGGTTCTTTTTGCTGTACAGATTGCACCGGCGGCAGAAGAGAAAATACGGCAGCAGATACCCCGCCCCCAGGCAGCGGCGCACAAGGTCGTACCGCTCACTGCGGGCGGTTTCTTTTTGCAGGCTGGCCGGGCGGTGGGCCAAATCAACAAAGCCGCGCTTCGCGTAGTCGATTTCGATGCCCTCTTTGGCAAAGAACGGGACAACGTCATGCTCGACCCACTTGCCGTGGCAAATGCCCATCCACTGGCCCTTGTGGTAGCCGTAGTTCAAAAAACGCGCTTCCTCGTTGAGGACGCAGTAGAACTTATCCTTCGGGTGGGCGGCGGTCAGCACATTGCAGCGCTCCTCCCAGTCCCAGGGGCTTACCTTGTGGTTCCAGTACTCAGCAAATTTATCAGTGCGCCAGACCGCCGCCTGCATATTCAGCGTGTAGCGGTTGCCCACCGGCAGGCGGCGGTAGCCGGGGTAACGGTCCACCTCCCAATCGTAGAGCGCCTCGGTGATATCGCTGCTGAAATAGACGATATCCCGGTCCGCATCCATCCAGCGCACCAGGTCATGCAGGCGGTCCATCTTCACCGGCTCCCGCAGGAAGAAGTCATCCAGCATCAGAAGAGTGTACTCGGTCTTGACCCGGCGCAGCGCATCGGTCATTCGCTCACCGTAGGTGGCGGCGCTGCTGTGCACACACTCGATATTCAGCCCCTCAAAGCGGAAGTCCTTGCTCTCGGTGTTGAGCAGAATGCGCATATCCAGCGGCGCAAAATACCGTTTCAGCAGCGTAAAAAACGGCTGCCACAGATCATCGTAGGCGTCGCAGCTGTTGACCAGCATGGTCATGCGGTTCTGCCATTGTGCTTCGTTCATCGTCATTTTCCTTTTTTGAAAAGGTGGTTTTGGCTCCAGCGGGCCGCGCGCATGGCAAAGTGGTTCCACCGCTGCACTGCCGGGGAAAGCTGTGTCTCCGGCGCATCTTTGCGCAGGGCCGGGATGTCCAGATACCGCGCCTTGCTGCGGATGCGCACCACGCAGGGGAACGGCAGATGGTCCCATCCTTCCGGGTAGCAGAAGGACGGATCCAGCACACGGAAGTCATGGCGGAACAGGATGTAGCGGTTGATCTGGGATTCATCGTGCCACAGTGCAATGACGTTGTGCTGCAAGTCCCGGCGAATGCGCTTGTCCAGCGTGCGGCACAGCTCTAAAAACGCCGGGCTCGTGCCGCCGTTGACGCCGCCGCAGACGTAGTATTTTCCCAGTCCGTAGGGGATGCAGGCCGTGCTGCGCGGGTTGCGGTCGTAGGTGAACTCATAGTTCGGCTTTGCGTAGAAGGAGGGATGCTGCACAACGAGCAGCCGTTCCCCTTTTTCGGCCCGGGGCAGCAGCATTTCTCGCGTGACAGGCTGCATAAACTGCGCGTTGGCGTTGAAAAAGAAGATGTAGTCAAAGCCGCGCAGAGCCTGCTCCTGCTTCAAGAAAATCTCAAACCGGCGCAGTGTGGCAAACGGCCAGGAGTAGGCCTCCTGCGGGCAGATATGCACACGGGGGTTCTCCTCCCCCTGCAGAGCGGCCGCGTCGGTGAACACAAAATAGTGTACCTCGCAGTCGCGCAGCAGGTATTGCTCCGCGCTCTCGTAAAATTCCGGCCAGAACACCGTATACTTGCCGGTGGCAATATACAGCGCCGCAACCTTCGTCATCATTCTTCCGCCCCCAGGGTGACAGCGGGTTCGGGCAGGCAGATGGGGCCCCAGGCGCGGCGGTTCCAGCCCTCGTAATAGGTGGCAAAGGTATCCACCAGCTGGAACTGGATGCCGGGGACCCAATCCTCGACGCCGTAGGTGCCGCCGCCGTAGGAGGTAATGACCGTGAAGTAGTTGCTGTACTTGCCCACGGTCAGCACGCTCAGGTCATACTCCGCCGTAAACTCGTTGATGCCGGGCTGCAGGGTCAGGCCAAACATGCTGGACGTCGCCAGCGGGGTGCCGACTTCGTCGCGCACCTCAAACCGCAGGCCGATGTTCTCGGCCAGTTCGTTGGCTTTCAGCACGTAATGGATGCGCACAGGCTGGGTGCGCTCGATTGCCTCCACCGACTGCACCTGCACATGGATGTTCTGGATGCGGATGTTGTCGCGCTTGAACCAGTTGTCGCGCTTGTGATTGGTGTAGTCCACAAAATCCGACGTCTGCCAGCGGGTGGACAGGTAGGTGGCAATGCCCTCGTCAACGTCACCGTCAAAGATGACCTTGCCCTTGTCCAGCACGATGCAGCGGTCGCACAGGTCGCGGATCGTGGACATATTGTGGCTGACGTACAAAACGGTCTTGCCGTCGCGCTGAGCGGCCTGGCGCATCTTGTCCAGACACTTTTTCTGGAACTTCATATCGCCGACGGCCAGGACCTCGTCCATGATCATGATTTCACTGTCCAGGTGGGCCGCCACGCTGAACGCCAGCTTGACATACATACCGCTGGAATACCGCTTGACCGGCGTGTCGATGAAGTCGCCGACCTCGGAGAAGGCAATGATCTCATCCATCTTGGCGTCAATTTCTGCGTGGGTCATGCCCAAAATCGCGCCGTTCAGGTAGACGTTCTCGCGGCCGGTCATTTCGGGGTGGAAGCCGGTGCCGACCTCCAACATCGAGGCCACACGGCCGTACAGGTCGATATCACCGGCGCTGGGGGCCGTGACGTGGGTCAGCAGCTTGAGCAGCGTGGATTTGCCCGCGCCGTTGGAGCCGATGATGCCCACGGCCTCGCCCTTTTTGACGGTGAAGCTGACGCCGTTCAGCGCCATAAATGTAGTACCGATCAAGCGCTGGTCGGTGCCGATCAGGCTGTTCGGGTCCTCTTTGCCGCGCTTGCGGGCCCACCAGCTTTGCAGGTCACTGCGCAGCGTGCCGCCGCCGATCTGGCCCAGGCGGTACTGCTTTTTGACGTCCTGTACACGGATCATCAGTTCATTTTCACTCATGTCAGGACCCCCTTACACCGTATCGACGAAGGTCTTTTCGACCTTGCTGAAAAGCGACAGACCCACGACCAGCAGCACGGCGGTCCAGGCCAGCGAAAGCACCCACATTAACCCGTTGACCTGCCCGGTACCGAAGAAGATATAACGGAAGCTCTCCATCGGGGCGGTCATCGGGTTGACGATCATAATGGCCCGCAGCAGTCGGTTGTCGATCATCGACAGCGGATAGACCACCGGGGAACCATACATCCATAGCTGCACGCCAAAGGTCACCACGACCATCAAATCACGGTAACGGGTAGTCAGGCTGGACACGATGATGCCGCAGCCCAGGCCCAGCAGACCCACCTGCAGCACCAGCGGCACCGTCAGCAGCAACATCCCCCAGTGGGGGCTGACTTCACCCTTGGCCAGGTAGACGAGCAGCAGCACAAAGAACAGCGCAAACTGCACCAGGAAATTGATAAGGCCTGACAACATCGTGGAAATGGGCATCGCCAGCCGCGGGAAATACACCTTGCTGAAAATAGCGGAGTTGGTGGTAAACGTGCCCGACACCTTATTGATGCAGGCGGAGAAGAACCCCCACAGCGCCGTACCGGCCAGGTAGAACAAAATCTGCGGTACATCGTCGGTGGACAGGTGGGCGATGGTGCCGAACATAACGCAGTACATGGCCGTGGACAGCAGCGGGTTAATCAGGATCCACGCAGGGCCCAGCACGGTCTGCTTGTACATGACGGTGAAATCGCGCTTGACAAAGAGCCAGATCAAATCCTTATAGCGCCACAGTTCGCTTACATCGACCTGGCTCCACCCCTGCGCGGGGCCGTAGTGGACATGGTATCCTTTTTGCAGTTGTGTTTTTTCCATTGTAGGGGAACTCCTTAGGTTTTGTGTTTGAGGAAGATTCGGTACAGGGGCAGGCCCAGGCGCAAAAGCCCGGCGCGCAACAGCATACTCTCCCGCCCGGTGCGGCGGGACAAATTGCCGTAAGCCGTAGAGCAGTCGTGGCATGCCTGGCGGTAGCGGGTGCGCTGCTGCGCCGTGGTCAGGTCAAAGCCATCCTTCTCGGCCAGGTTCTTGATGGCGTCGTTCAGCAGGCCCTCGGCCCGCAGGTAGTCGCCTTTCTCGGTAAAGTAACCGCACCATTCCAGCAGGTATTCGGGGCGGTCCAGGTAGTGGCTGGCCGGGCCCTGCGCCATGATGCTGTCTGCCCGCTGCACATAGCGGTAGCCCTGGTAGCCCAGGCAGGCAATGTTCTGGCAGCGGTGCAGGATGTGGGGCAGCATGAACTGATCCTCGTACCGCTTGCCCTCGGGAAATCGCAGGCCATCCGCAAAAAGCTTGGCGGTGTACAGCTTGTTCCAAGCGACGGTATAGTAGATTTTTTGGTTTTCCAGCGCGAAATACCGCGCCCACACGCCGTCCTCGTCGAGTATTTCATCCTGAAAGATCGTGAAGTCCGGCGTGGGCCACCGTTCGCCGCGGTCATTGGCGTAGACGAGGTTGAAGATGACCAGCTCCGCGCCGGTGCGCTCCTGCTCGGCCACAGCGCGGCGGATGGTATCCGGCTCCAGAAAGTCGTCGCTGTCCACAAAGACGATGTACCGCCCGCGGGCGGTCTCGATGCCGGTGTTGCGCGCAGCGGAAAGCCCACCGTTCTTGCGGTGGATGACCCGCACGCGGCGGTCGCTTTTCGCCCAGGCATCGCACATTTCGGGGCAGCGGTCGGGGCTGCCGTCGTCGACGAGCAGCACCTCAATATCCTGGAAGGTCTGATCCAGCACGCTCTGCACACAGGTGTCAAGATACCGCTCGACCTTGTACACCGGGATAATGATACTGACCGCCGGGACCGGGGTGGGCGGGGCCGGGGTTCGCCACTGGGGCGCGGCGGGCGGGGTCTGGGCGCTGCTGCGCCGCTCCCGCAGGAAGGCCAGGTAGACCGGAAGCCCTAAGTGGATCAGCCCGGCGCGCAGCAGCATACTTTCCCGCCCGGTGCGGCGGGAGAGCAGTCGGTAAACCTCGGCGCAGCTGTGACGCAGCTCATGATACCGCGCCTGCTGCCACTGGGTGGACAGGTCGAAGTTTTCCTTCTGGGACAGGTTCTCGATGGCGTCGTTCAAAAGGCCCTCGGCCCGGAGGTAGTTGCCTTTCTCGGCAAAATAGCGACTCCATTCCAGCAGATACTCGGGGCGTTCCAGGTAGTTGCGGGCCACACCGGCCACAGCCATGGTGCTGCCGCTGTGCTGCACGTAGCGGTACCCCTGGTAGCCCAGGCAGGCCACCGTCTGGCAGCGGCGCAGCACATCCAGCATAAAGAACTGATCCTCGTACCGCTTGCCGTCGCGGAAGCGCAGCGTGTCGAACATGGCCCGCTTGTAGAGCTTGTTCCAGACGACGACGTAGTAGACCTTGCGGTTGTCGAGGGCGAAGTAATGCTCCCACACCTCATCGACGGTGCGCACCGTGTCGGTAAAGTCGGTAAAGTCCGGCTCTGCCATCGGGTGGTTCTCGGCATCGACATAGAGCATATTGCCAATGACAAGGTCAGTGCCGTACTGCTGCTCGGCCTTGACGAGGTACTCGATGGCATCTGGTTCCAGCAGGTCGTCCGCATCGGCGAAGAAGATGAAATCGCCGGTGGCGGCGTCCAGGCCAGCGTTGCGAGCCGACGCCGCACCGCCGTTTTTGCGGTGCAGCACCCGGACGCGGGGATCCCGCGCAGCCCAGGCATCACACATTTCAGGGCTGCGGTCGGGGCTGCCGTCATCCACCAGCAGTATTTCCAGGTCGGTACAGCTCTGCCCCACCACGCTGCGCATACAAGCATCCAGGTAGTGTTCCGCCTTATACACCGGGATAATGATACTGACTGTGGGCATAGAGGCTCCTTTAATTTATCTACGGCTCAATATCTTTGTGTAAGCATAAAACACGGGCAATCCCATCCGCAGGGCGGCGGCGCGGAGTTTCAGCGACGCTGCGCCCTTCTGCGCGGCCAGGGCACTGTACACACGGCAAAGCTCCCGCTTCACGGCGGCAAACTCGGCCTTGTGGCCGGGCCGGGTCAAATCATATCCGCGCTTATTCTTGTACAAGAACAGCGCGGCGTCGGTCAGGGCACCCTCGGCGCGGTCGTACCAGCCGTTTTGCAGGAAATACTCCGCCCGGTGGATATCCCCCTTCGTCATGGCCAGCCGCACCTCATGTTTGGCGCCGTCGGTGATGCTGCCTGCGTGGCGCAGCACGTAGTAGCCGGTAAAGGGCAGGCACAAAATTTTTGTGCAGCGGGCGATCAGGTCCGGCAGCACGTAGTAATCCTCGTGCAGCATCCCCAGCGGATAGCGCACGCCGTCAAACAGCTTGGCGGCGTACAGCCGGTGGGCCGTGCCGGTGAACTGGTTGATCCAGGGCGTGTTGAAGGCATCCCAGAAAGCGTTCACGTCCAGAACGGTCTCTTTTGCGAACTGTTCGTCTGCGGGCAATGGGTGCTCTGCGCCGTCCTCTGTCACCGGGCGGCAGTTGCAGAGCACCAGCTCCGCGCCGCTCCTTTCCGCACCCGCCAGCAGCTTTTCCAGCAGGTCAGGGGCAACGGTGTCGTCGCTGTCCACCATCGTGAGCCATTGGCCCTTGGCGGCATCCAGCCCGGCGTTGCGCGCACCGGACGGCCCCGGCCCGGTCTTAGCCGGGTGCAGGGTGCGGATGCGGGGGTCTTTTTCCGCCCAGGCATCGCACATTTCCGGGCAATGGTCGGGGCTGGCATCGTCGATGAGCAGCAGCTCAAAATCCGCATAGCTCTGCGCCAGGATGCTTTCCACACAGGCGTCCAGCGTTTTTTCGGCCTTGTAGACCGGCACCAGGATACTGACGGTGGGCATTAGTTGTCTCCTTTGTCGTCGACGCCGGGCAGATGGATCAGGCTGCCCATGTACTCGTTGGCGCTCTCGGGGTGCCAGCGGGAAATGCCGCTCTCGGTGGTGAAGGTCATCTCGCCGAATTTGATGCTGCCATCGTTCAGCGAGTACAAATCAACGCGCACGCAGGGGTAGCCCTGGCTCAGGGTGCGGGCAATATCCAGCATCTTATCGAGGTTTTCCGGCTTGGGGATATCGACCATTTCCAGCGGGACATTGATGTTGAAGGGCAGCTGGTTCCACTGGGTGTCGTAGAAGAACATCCGCTCTTCCTTGTCGGTGTAGCGCTCCTCGATGTGCAGGATGATTTTCGGCTCACCGCCGAAGCAGAAGATTTTGTAGTCGTATAGGTCGCCGCCGTCGTTCTCTATGAATTTTTCAGCGATGATGCGCGGTTTGATGTGGATGTACTGCACATCCAGGCCGCCCATCAGGTAGCAGTAGTTCAGCTTGAGCCAGCCCTCGATCTTCCTCTTGGCATCAGCCTTGTCGAATTTTGACTTATCCTGCACGGCGATATTCCAACCCGCGCCGTGGTTGACCTTGAGCATGAATTTGTCCGGCAGGGCGTCAAAGTCGATATCGTCAAAGTTATCCCAGACGCCCAGCAGCGGAATCAGGTATTCCTCGCCGATCTTCTCCTTGACCCATTCGCGCACGGCGTATTTGTCAACGAGGGGATAGACGTCCTCAAACCCGCCGTTGAGCTTGAGCCACTGGGTCTTTTCGCTGAAGGTCTTGGGGTGCTCGAGGTTCAGCGGCGTGTGGGTGTAGTTCGTTTCCAGGAACCACTTTTTCAGCGCCTCGGGGTAGTCCTTCTTTTGCAGGCAGGCCCAGTAGGCGTAGTTTTCGTTGGCGATCTTATGATATTTCGCGTAGGTATAGATATATTTTGCGCTGACGACCGGGCCGTTGTGCAAAAGGTACTTCAGCCCGCGCTTGGCGTTGCGGGGCAGCCAGGTCACTGCGCGGCCGATTTTGTACGACGACGAGCCGTAGACGGCCTCCAACTCATGGCGCAGCAGTTTGGCCTGTTCTTCGGCGGTCAGTTCGCTCATATCTTCCATGGTTCAGCACTCCCCTTTTTCGGTTTTCACGCGGGCTTCTTCCAGCAGCGCCCGCACCTTGGGTTTCCAGATGAAGTGGCGGTGGATTTTTGTAATAAAGAACCACACCGGGTTCTCGATATCGCACCACAGGCGGGATACCGCGCTCTCGTTGTTATAGTTGACGATGCGGCGCAGGCGGTCAGCGCGGTAGATGCGGATGTTCTCCATATAGGTCTGCGCGTCCTTTGTCAGCTGCGGGTCCCTGCGTTTTTTAAAAAGATCCTCATACTCGCGCAGGAAACGCACCAGGCCCGCCGCGTCAAATCTGCGGGTGATGCGGCGCTGCTCGTACAGAATCAGCGCCGTCAGGATATCGTTCTGGTAGGGGCTGCGGCGGTGGTAGGTGCTGCCCTCGATCTGGCGGTAGTTGAACATACAGTCGGGCAGATAGTAGATATCACCGTAGGGCAAGAACTGGAAGGTCAGCGGGTTATCGATGATGGGGATGCCGCTCTTGTAGGGGTCGATGCCTTGCAGCCCCAAGTTGCGCAGCAGCAGCGCGTTGGTGTGGACGTAGAGAAAGCTCCAATATTCCTCGGCAGTCAGGCTGCACTCCCGGATGGGCCGCTCGATGGGGACGGTCTTGCCGGTGCTCTCCCAGTAATAGCAGCCGTTGTGGCCGCAGCCGATGTATTTATGCTCTGTGTCGGCGTCCAGCACATCGGCCTGCTTTTGCAGCTTGTGGTCGTCGGTGTAGAAGTCGTCGCCGTCCAGGTAGCTGACATACTCGCCCCTGGCCTCATAGAACAGCCGCCCGCGGATGGCGTTCATCCGCTTGATGCGGTCGTTGGCCTCATATTTTGCGCCGGGAATGCGGTCCATGACGAACACGCGGACGGTGTCTGGGTATTTCTGCTCCCACACGCGCAGCTTTTCAATGGTGCCGTCGTCGGAGCCATCGTCCGCGCAGAGGACCTCGACGGGAAAGTTCGTTTTCTGCGCAAGCACCGTCTCCATCGTCTTGTCCACATAGGGGGCCAGATTGTAAAACGAGATCAGCACGCTGACCTTGGGCTGGTTCATAGTGTTTGTCCTTCTTTAAAAGTTATAATGGTCGTTTTGTAGGGGTCGGCGTCCTCGACGACCCACGTGCCTTGTCTTTGCCGTGCGGCTGCCCTTCGGCTGCGGGCCGGGCATGCCCGGCCCCTACAACGCTGCCTGCCGGTCCGTAGGGGCGGATTCCATATCCGCCCGCGGCACATTACCGCAGCCACCGCTTGGCCTCTTCCAAACCATGCAATGCCTTTACCCCGTGCGCTTCCCAAAACGCCGCACTGCGGAAGCCCCGGTCCAGCACGGCACAGGGCAGGCCCAGCGTCTCGGCGCAGGTCTTGTCCACCTCGGTGTCACCCAGCATGGCGTCCCCCGGGGCGATGCGCGGGCGCAGCAGGGCGGCTTTGCGCTGCTCGGCCTGCACCGGCGGCACGACCAGCAGTTCCTCCACCAGCGGCAGGATGCCGCATCGGTCAAGCGTTTCCCGCAGGGCGTCGGCATTCTGCCGGGCCGAGATCAACACACAGCGCCGTCCGCTTGCCCGCAGCCAACGCAGGAAATCCAACGCATCTGGGTAAGGCCTGTCCATGGCCAGGTACTCCGGTTTTTCAATGCCCTCGCGCCAGGCGGCGGCAGTTTCATTGCAGACTTCCGGCGCAAACCCGGCCAGGGCCAGCCACGCCTTGGTGCTGTGGCCGTCAGCCTTATAGCGCATATAGTCGGGCGCGGCGGCGGGCCAGGCAAGGTTCCGGACCGCCAGCAGGTCCCGCAACAGCTTTTCATGGCGGGCGCTGCTGTCCAGCAGCGTGCCGTCCACATCACAGTAGAGCGTCACCGTACCACCACTTCCTGGTAGACTCGCAGCACAGTCTTAACCGTTGGGTCGGCCTGCAGCCATTCGTCGGGCACAGGCTGGCCGCAGAGGTTCGCCCAGAACGCCCGCACCAACTGGAACCCGGCGGCGGACGCCATCGCCGTGCCCGCGCCGATGCGCAGGTTGCAGTCGATGAGGTTCCACCGCCCGCGGTGCTGCATGAACTGGGCGCAAAACGTCGCCGGGCAGGGCAGCAGTCCGGTCAGTGTGCAGATGTAATCCTCGATTTCGGGGATGTGCAGAGGCCGCATCTTCGTACAGACGCCGGATTTTGTCACGACGCGCTCACGGCAGAACACCCGCAGCTTGCCCTGGGCGTTGAAAACTTCGGCGGTGATTTCGGTGTCGCCGCCGTCGCATTTTTCCTGTAAAATGCTGCCGGGGTGCGGGGTGTAGTCCTCGCCGCCGATGACCGTGCGCAGCCCGACGGACCCGCAGCCGATCTCGCGCTTTTCGATGTAGGCGCGGCCCGGCTCCATTTGTTCAGGCACGACGAGCGGCGGGGTGGGCAGGCCGTGGGCCTGCAAAAATGCGGCCATGGCCTTTTTATCGGTGAGCAGCTGGGCCGTCTGCCGCAGCGGCGCGGTAGAGCGCACGCCCAATGCGGCCAGCTCCGGCGCATCCGCCGCCCAAGTGAACAAATCCTGGTCGATGAGCGGCACAATGACGTCGATGTGGTTTTCTTTCAACAGAGTGAGGATCTGTTGTTGGTACCCCGGGTCGGCCAGCGGCAGCACCCGGTGGAACGGCCCGCCCAGTGCGGCGGCGGGGACCAGCTCCCGCGGGTTGATATCGCAGAGGTGCAGGCAGATATCCCCGCTGAACTGCTGCTGCGCCACCTGCGCCAGATGCCAGCCGGTGGTGACCCCGGCAGACAGAAGCATGACATTAAGCACGGTTTACCCCTTTGCCTGTACGGTCTTCAAAAATTCGTCGTAGTCACGGATATAATCTTCCGCCTCGTAGTAGGAATCCGCCGCGACGCAGAGCACGGAATTTTCCTGCTGCCAGATCATTTCGCGCCACATATTGTGCTCGACGATCAGACCCTTGGCGGGGTCGTCCAGCAGCACTTCGCTCTTTTCGTGGCCGTCATCCAGTTTGATGAGGATGCTGCCGTAGGGGCACCACAGCACCTGCCGCAGTGCCTTGTGGGCGTGGCCGCCGCGCTGGGTGCCCTGGGGCGCGCCGTAGATATAGTAGATGCGCTTGATGTCAAAGGGGACGTCGTGGCCGCCCTCAAAGACCGAGAGCGTGCCCAGCCCCTCGGCCGTGATGCTCTTCATGCTGATGGTCTGGATAATCATAGGTTTTGCCTTTCTTTCAGTCAGACAGTTTGATGACAGCGGTGCCGTCCACCATAGCGCAGTAGCCTTGTGCCGGGTAGTTCGGCATAGCCTGCACGGCGGCTTTTTTGCCCACGGCGTCCAGCGTGGCCTGGTCGGCTAAAACCGCCGCGCTGCTGCCCATGACGTGCTGGAACCACCACTTGATCGTGCCGTCGTAGGTCACGGCGACATTGACCTGGTGGAGACTGCCCTCCTCATACCGGCTGAACGCCGGGTCGTGGTAGGTCAGGTTGGAGTCGGTAAAGGTGCCCGCAAAGGCGACCGGGGTCGTGCCCGGCTCGTAGCCGTCCAGCTTGCCCACATCGGCCATGATCTGGGTCATCTGGCGGGCGGTGTTGTCATAGACGAGCTTGGTGTAGACATACGCACCGTTGGCGCAGAGGATGCTGCGAAGAATCAAAAACGCGCAGAGCAACCCCACCAGCGCACCGCCCGTGCGGCGTTCTGCCGGGAAAAGCACCGACCCGCCGAACAGCACCATCGGCACCAGGTAGACGAGGAACAGCGCGTGCTGCATCAAGATATACACATTGCCGGAGGCCAGCAGGCAACTGACGTTCAGCCCCAGCGGCAGCAGGGCCGCCGCCAGAAGTACCTGGGCCGCCGTGCGTCCGCCGCGGCCACGCAGCCGCAACACAAGACCTGCCGCCGCCAGCACAAACAGCAGCGCAGTGGCCGCCCGCATGCCCCGGTCATTCCAGCCGGAGTAGCCCAGCAGCGTTTTAAAAAAGTTCCCATACGTCGCCGGGATGCCTGCCAGCACCGCCGCAGGCCCTAAACGGAACATCTGTGCCAGGCCGTTGCCGGTGTCGGCCAGCTGGTAGCCGGTGAGGGCGAGGGAGACTTTCAGTGATACCACGTAGAGCACCGCGCCCAAAGCCAGCGTCAGCAGGGCACCCACGCCCTGCCGCAGCCAGGGCCGCCATTCGGCCCCCTGCAAGGCAGATTGCAAAAGCAGCAACAGGTACAGCCCCACCGCAAACTGAATGTAGGATTGGTACAGCGCCAGGCAGCCGCACAGGCAGACCGCCGCGCCCGCATAGCCCCACAGCCGGGGCAGACGCCGGCTGCACCAGACAGCGGCGCAAGCCAGCAGCATGGCCAGCAGGTAGGCGTCCGTCTCATAGGTGTAGGTTGCCAGCTGGGCCGTGACTGAGGCGCAGGTCCCCAGCAGGCCGGTCAACAGTGCCGCCGACCACCGCCGCAGGTGCAGCAGTTTTGCAATGATGTACCCGGTCAGCGCCAAATACACGATGCTGAACGCCCCGATGAGCCACGGTGCGGCGATTTTGCCGCGCACCAGCGGGAAATAGAGGTTCTGCGCCCAGCGGCCCAGCACGTACATCGTCCACTGGGCGTCGAACACCAACACGGTGCTGTCATGGTTGGGAAACAGGTTCGTGAAGGCGAACCCATGGGCCAGCAGCATGCACAGCGCCGCCGCTGCCGCCACGGTGCGCAGCAGCGCAGCATCGATGCCCCGCAGCCAGCCGCAGACGGCATCCTCCGATTTTTGTAAAAGCTGCATCATTCGGCGGCAGTCTCCTTTTCGGCAAATTCATACACGGCGCGCAGCTTGGCGGCATCGCCGTTCGTGGGCGGCTGCCACTCCCGCTGGGCTTTTTTGAAGGCGCAGTTCTGCGGCACGATCAGCCGCCCCACCAGCCCGCGCACAAGGCGGGACTTACGGCGGTCGTTGAAGTAGTAGGCGTAGGCCAGCCGCACGGTGCGGTCGTGGGGGTATGCAGCCCGCAGCACTTCCAGCATGGCGCGCCAGTCCCCCAGCATCCGCTCCCGGGCAGCTGCATCGGTCGAGACGCCGCCGCCGTACTCATACCAGACGGTCAGGCGGTCGTACCGGGTGATACGTACCCCCTGCACAGCGAAAAGTCGCAGGGAGAAATCCTCGGCCAGCCGCACATGGTCGGCCATCTTGTCCAGTGCCGAGAGGAAAAGCGTCCGCTCGTACACAAGCCCCGCGCCGCTGATCCCATCGTCGTACAATAGCAGGTTCCGGCGGATGGTCTTGGCGTCGTAGTGGGCGGGGTCGTAGGGCGTGCGGTCAAAGGGGGTTTCCCCCGGGGTCGGTTGTGGGGCCGGGCCGGGGATGAAGTAGGCCTGCTTGCCGAAAGCCACGCGGGGGCCATCGGCCTGCAAGCGGTCCAGCCACCAGGAAACCGTCTCACTGTCATAGAGGAAGTCTCCCGGCGAGAGCATGAGCACCCAGCGGGTGGCGGCGGTACGCAGGGCGTTTTGGGCGTTTTTTACGGTGCCGCCGTTGGGGATCAGCTTGGCGGTCTGCACATCGGTGATGCCGTGAGCCGCCAGGTAGGCGCGGCTCTCGGCAAAATAGTCCTGTTGTGAACCGTCGTCCCCCAGGACAACGGCGAAATCGCGGGTATCCTGCATTGCCAGTGAGGCCAGCGTGCGCCGCAGCGCCGCAGCGTCTGGCCGGTATTGCAGGATGACGATGGTCAACTGCGGCATATAGGACGTCTCCCTTCCAGTCAATTTGTAGGGGCCGGACATATCCGGCCCTCGGCCTTGCCTTGCCATTGCGTTTGCGGGGATGCTGCGGGCCGGGCATTCCGCCCTACGGGTGGTTGTAGGGCGGGGTGCCCTCACCCCGCCACCATTCGCCGGGCCGCCCGCTTACCCCTCCATTCTCCCCATCTTCCCTTGCCAGAAGTCCACGGCACCTCTGTACGCGCCATAGCTGCGGCCTTTTTTGCGGCCCAGCGCTTTGGTCAGGGCGTACCGCGCCGCGCCGGTCAGGATGGGGATAACGGTTTTCAGCTTTTTGTACGCCGCACTTTTGCCCTTGCAGGTCAGGTAGAGCGTGTTGCGAGTGATGTAGTAGACCGACAGCATCCCGCCCGCGCTGCCGCCCGCCTTGTGGTGGATGACGGCGTCGGGCAGGAACCACATCGGCACGCCCGCCCGGGCCAGACGGATGCAGTAATCGACATCCTCGCAGTACATAAACAGCGTCTCATCAAGATAGCCGACCTTTTCAATGACCGCCCGGGGCAGCAGCACACAGCAGAAAGTGATGAAGCTGACCTGCCGTTTCTCGGCAAATTCGGGGCTATCCTTTTTATGGCCGCCCAGGTGCTTGACCTTGCCGGTGGCGGGGTCCAGCTCGCCGCCCGCAAACCAAATCTCATCCGCCGGGTCCATGAAGAGCATCTTCGGGCAGCTGACCGCGCCTTCCGGCGTCTCGGCCAGCAGCTTTTCCAAAAAATCCGGGTGGACGGATGTGTCGTTGTTCAGCAGCAGCGCATAGTCGCAGCCATCGGCCAGGGCACGGCGCATCCCGATATTGTTGGCCGCCGCAAAGCCGACGTTTTTCTCCTGCGGCAGGAACACGGTGTTCGGCGGCAGTTTGCCTTGCAGCTGCGCCACCGAGTCATTGGGCGAAGCATCGTCGATTAAGATGATTTCAAAATCCCGGAACGTCATTTTTTGCAGGCTTTCCAGGCAGACCAGCGTGTCCTGCCAGCCGTTATAGTTGGAAATTACGATACCGACTTTCGGCATGGTTCACCCCTTAAAATCGTTCACAGCGTCAATGACGGCCTGCACCTGCGCGTCGGTCATACCGTAGAACATCGGCAGGCTCAGCTCGGTGGCGGAGATTTCCTCGGCCAGCGGCAGTGCGCCCTTGGGGATGCCCAGCTCGGCGTAGGCCCTCTGCAAATGAATGGGCGTCGGGTAGTGCTTGTTCGTGCCGATGCCCCGGTCGTTCAAGTGCTTCTCCAGCGCGTCGCGCCCGGCGCAGCGCACAGCAAAGATATGCCAGACGTGCTTGCAGCCGGGCAGCTCCGTGGGCAGTGTTACGGCGGGGTTGTGCATTTCTGCCAGGTACCGCGCGGCAATACGGCGGCGCTCGGCATTCATAGCGTCGAGATGGGGCAGCTTAGCGGCCAGGAACGCGGCCTGCAGCTCGTCCAGGCGGGAGTTTTGGCCCTTATAAATATGGTGGTATTTGTAGTCGCTGCCGTAGTTGCCCAGGGCGCGGACACGCTCGGCGAGTTCGTCGTCGTTCGTCGTCACACAGCCCGCGTCGCCCAGGGCCCCGAGGTTTTTGCCCGGGTAAAAGCTGAACCCTGCGGCGTCGCCCAGACTGCCCGCGCGGCGGCCCTTGTAGGTCGCGCCGTGGGCCTGGGCGGCATCCTCGATGACCTTGAGGCCGTGGGTCTTGGCGATGGCATTGATCTCGTCCATCGGGGCGCACTGGCCGTAGAGGTGCACGGCCATGATGGCCCTGGTACGCGGCGTGACGGCGGCCTCGATGCGGGCGGGGTCGATGTTGTAGCTTTCCAGCGTCGGCTCGACCAAAACGGGCGTCGCGCCCGCGTAGCTGACGGCCAGCACCGTGGCAATGAAGGTGTTGGACGGCACAATGACCTCGTCCCCCGTCCCGATGCCGTAGGCTTTCAGAATCAGCACAAGGGCATCCAGGCCGTTGCCGCAGCCGATGCAGTGCTTGACGCCGCAGTATTCGGCAAAGGCTTTTTCAAAAGCGGCATCCTCTCGGCCGCCGATGTACCAGCTGTTGTCCAGCACGCGGGCAAACGCGCCGCGCAGCTCGGCATCCAGCTCCCGCTCCATCGGGCGGAAGGAGACAAACGGCACCGTGATGGGAGTTTCGGACATAAGGAGCACCTCGCTAAAAGATAATAGATAATAAATAGGGTGGATCGCGGTGCTGCGCACCGCTCAAAATAGGCGGTCCTTGCAGGAATCGGCCCCCTACGGCCCACCCATGCGGCGTCCCGCCCCGCAAAAGGGCGGACAAGACCTACTATATCGTCTTATTATACAACAATGGGCCGTATTTCGCAACAAAAAAGCGGATACCACTTTGAAAAAGCGGCATCCGTTTTTGCGCGGGCGGTTATTCAGCTGTGCGCGGGGCGCGGGTGGCGCAGGCCGGTCCGCAGCCGCGCTCGTCAATGCTGACGTGGTCGGCACAGCAACAGCGGCCTTCCAGGTGGCGGCAGCCTTTGTCGTCGCAGTGGATATCCGTCTCGGGCGAGGCCGGCTGGTTGTCGGTGGCGACGTTGCCGTACCCCTCGCTGTTGCGGTAGCTGCCGCAGACGGCATCCCCCGGCCCGGTGTGTCGGACGTTGATACTGTTCAAACAGCAGCACCCGGCCTTGTTATGGCAGCAATCATACTGTGCACAGTCAAGATAGTTCATAGCTAAACACCTCCGTGCTGACAGTATGCGCAGGGGCGGGGGTGTTTATGCAGGGATATTGATTCAAAAGGGCCGCTTACATCAGACTACCGCCCGCGCCGCCTTGCGTGCCCGCTCATACTCCCGGAGGAAGGCGGCAGACCCGGCCCTGCCGGCTGCATCGGGGGTCAGGGCAAAACGCCGGATTTTTTCTCAGGGAGTGCCGGGCTTCTGCGGGCGGGGTGCTGTGGCTTATCTGCACTCCTTCTTCATGGCGGAATAGCCGATCAGCACCGTCCAGACATAAGCGCAGGTCTTGGGGATCATCAGCATACCGATCATCGGGATTGCATCGGCCCACAGCACGACCGGGATATAGAAGCCAAAGCTCAGCACGATGGTCAGCCACATCCAGCGGAACGCCCGGTCGTTATGCTCCCTGGCGCTGCGGAAGAACAGCACGATGATCAGAAGGCCCATCAGGGCAAAGGGGATGTTGCGGTAGATGCCCCAGGAAAGCGGGGATTCGGCGCTGAGCCACTGGTTCTGCGGCATCATGCAAAGGATGACGCGCACGGCAGCCAGCCCGTAGACGGCGGCGGTCAGGCTCTTCCGCCCCTCGACCCTGTAGCGCTGACGCCACACATAGTAGAGCAGCACATAAAAAATTGTCATCGTGACCGAGGTGATCCACTTGCCGAGGCCCAGGGGCACAGTGTAGTTTTCCAGACCCGTGGTGCAGAGCGCCAGGGCGCGGGGAATCAGATGGAAGGAGTCACCGGCGCCCAGCACAACGGCCATCAGGCCGAACAGCCGGAACTGCGGGTTGCCCTTGCTTCCACGGATCATCAGGATACCGATGGTGATGACAGATACCAGATAGACGGCATCAAATACAGTTTCTACGATTGCTTGCATAGACCAGTTTCTCCTTTTTGCGGATAATTTTTGTAGGCATTGTGAACATTGTTCAGTTTGAGGCATTTAAAATTCCCACACGCTGGTGGGAATGAAAAGCCGGTGGTCAATATAAGGTTCTGCGCACGACCTCCAGCACAGCACTGGGGTCATAATCCTGCCGCAGCAGGGCGGACAGCAGCTGTGAAAACAGCACCTCGGCAAATTTTTCTGCCGTGAACTGCTCATCAAAGGCATCCGGCCGTATCCTGGCATCCTGCTTGAGAACTGCGCACAGCCCCATGAGCATATGGTGCCAGGCCTGCTGCATATGGCGCTTGCCGTCAGCCTTTTCGTCCCGCATAAAGCCGAGCGAATGCAGTGTGAAAAAGCCGGGATACTGCTCATAGCCGTAGGCCATGCGCTCATACATCCAGATCACGCAGGCCTGCACATCCTGAAAGACAGCGGCATCGTCCGGGCGGTGGAAGATCTCGCGCCAGACGCTTTCAACGGTAGCGCTGACCAGCTCCGCCTTGGAGTCAAAATAGTTGTAAATAGAACCTACCGATACCCCGCACGCCGCTGCAACAGAGCGGATGCTGACAGCAGACCACCCCTGCTCCTGGATCAGCGCACGGCTGGTTTTCAGGATCTCCTCTTTGGATGTGACGATCGTATTCATGGGCACCTCAACATGAACATTGTTCACTTACAACTTTTATTATAGCTTCGCACTGCCCCCTGTCAATAGGAACGGAAAAGTTTTTTGTGAACTTTTTTCGCACTTTTCACTGTGAAGGCCCGGCCACACAGAGCACGGCGCACAGCATTACCGCAAAAAAATCCACCCATAGAGAACTTTCGTAAGCTGTTTTAGCTACGTTGTTTTCTATGGGTGAATTTTATGGGTGAACAGTTTTTGTTCACACTCTCGAAATTGGGTCGGCGAGGTTCGAACTCACGAATGCGGGAGTCAAAGTCCCGTGCCTTACCACTTGGCGACGACCCAGTATATATACGCTGCGGGGGCAGCGCTGTTGTAAAAGAAAAGACCGTGCAGGAACGGGCCTGAACGGTCTTTGGTGGGGTGCCTAGAGAGATTCGAACTCTCGGCCTCCAGAGCCACAA
>OLOH01000857.1_pt1 | contig 19618 bp, 20 predicted proteins | sample 1673221 | NCBI WGS metagenome assembly OLOH01 (sample SAMEA3136767, study PRJEB25190) | human gut metagenome
ACGAATTACCACAATCCTGCCCTTGTCTTCCAATTGCTCTACCAAATCAAGCTGTTCGTTGTAAATACGACAACGTTTACTTAAAACCACGCGCAAACGAGGGTATTTTTTATAGATAAAATGAGGAATTTTCATATCCTTTCCTTTTTTGCGATATCCCCGATTACGGGTCAGTACCACTACATTTTTATCATATCCTTGTTCAATAGCACGCAACACAGGAATAGAATCCACAATTCCCCCATCCAGCATCGGCTCACCATCTACATAAGCTATAGGACAAACATAAGGAAGACTGCTGGACGCCTTAGCTATGGCAATAATACGTCGAGGATCATGTTTCTCTTCCAAATAACACGCCCTACCCGTAATGCAATTAGTAGTCACCATTTCAAAACGAGCAGGATTTTCAGCATATGTTTTATAATCATAAGGAAGAATTTCCTTAGGAAAATGTTCATAAAGCAATTCCTGATCAAGAATACTGTGCTTACGCCATAAATGCTTTATGCCGATATAATGATATTTCTCCCACATAAAAAACTCTCCTTTACCTCTCTTTCTCTTTTTCTTTCAGTTTTTCTTTTTTTGAAACGAATAAACTTTTCAAAACTCCGGCCGCAGTCAGAAAAATAAGCAATATGCAGACTCCCTGGATACCATGTACTACCGCCGGACCAAACTTCAATGTTCCTCCTAAAAAGGAAGCTGAAAAATCAAAGCTGTCAATCAGAGCCGAAAAGACACTCAGGATCGAAAGAAATAACAAAGATCGATTCAGCTTTGCCTCTCTGCTTTTCTGTTCTTCCTCCGTTTCTCTTTTTCTTTCCTCGGTCAATGCACGTATTGGCTCATTGACATCTTCATACATATCTTTTAATGCAAATACATCTGTCATCCTGTCATACAGTCTTTGATACTGTGCTACTTCTGTCACACACGAAAACACAAAATCTGCCTCAAATTCATAAAGCCTTCTTCTATATTCTTCTATATTCTTCCAGAGTTTCCAGGGTATTATACCTTCCCACTCCAATTTCTGTCAGAAACATATACAGTACATACTTTTGATGCAGCAGTAAAATATACATATACAGATATTGATAATTAAAATTCCTGTAAAATGTCGTTCTGATGAATGTTCCTCTCCCCATTTCAGGACAGGTAATACAGACTGCCGCCTCCTGGGATACTCCCCAGATCATATCGTGCGAAGACTGATATATTTCTTTTTTCTCTCGCTCCTGATCTTCTGTATATAAGAACCCCTCGCTATAGCAATACCTTAGAAAAAAGAGGTCTTCTCGATAATCTTCTTTTTTCTCCATTTCAAGATAACTCAGAACATTTGCCCGCTCAGTGGAAGGATTCGCATAATAAAAATAATCAAATGTACCGATTTCTTCTACTTCTCGCATCAGCTTTTCTGCGATTTTCAAAAATGTAATCTCTTTGGGATTCTGATCAGAAAAAATCTTCTCTCTTCCGACCTTTTTCAGATAATACTCTGCCGAAGCAATATAGTTGGGATCATTTTTCTCAAACTGTACCTGAAATACCATAATACATACAGAAGTACTGAAACAATAGAGCTGGATTCCGATTAATTGAAACCTGAAGCTGATCTCTGTCCCCTGAAACGGGTGCTTTTTGGTCGAAAACCAGTCTTTCAATCCTGAAAAATCTTCTCTTTTTCTGCCATTCCATTCATAATGAAAGCACAGACACTGCTCCGGTTTGCGGCTGTCCAGCTTATCTGCAACATACTTCATCATATAAATGATCTCATCATGCACCAGATCCCATGAATCACTTTCATCCAGCATCCGGGTCAAATCTTTAAACCGTTCGTATTTTTCATACTTAAACGGAACAAAAAAATAACTGGTATTTTTCATATATTCCATATTTTTTCCATTTCTCTGCTTTTCACTTTTGTCTACTCTTTTTTTACTTTACCTGCACTTTAGAAAATTTTCGATCCATGCCCGGTTCGATGGATAATATAAATGAGGATATCCCGCAAAAAGACCCGGTTCTGCATGAATACAGCTCCAGCTTCTTTTTCCATCCGGTTTCACAGCCATACAGTCTTCTCCATTTTCTGTGCTGTCCCAGTAATGAAATTCATGTCCACGCAGGCTTGTTCCCTCCGGCAGCCACTCCTTTTTACAGGTTTCACTCATCGGAATCACATTAACATAACCGAATCTGACAAGCTTTCCTGTAGGATATGAAATTCCCCTGATCCGACCAACCATTGACCATTCTTTGCCTTCCCGATCTCTTATTTTTTCGTGAAGATACATAAATCCTCCACATTCTGCCAGGCAGGGAATCTGTTTCTCCAATGCCGCTCTTACTGACATCAACATACTTCTATTTTCCGATAACTGCTGTGCATACAACTCGGGATACCCACCTCCAAAGATCATTCCCTCTATTCCATCTGGAAGCTGCTTATCCCGCAACGGACTAAAACAGATCAGCTCACACCCCATCGACTCCAGGATTTCCAGATTTTCTTTATAATAAAAGCAGAACGCTTCATCTCTTGCAACTGCAATCCGCTTTTTTCTCTTCTCTCCACTTTCAGCCTTATCAGCAGAAAAGGATGATTTTAGAAAACAGGCATCCCTCTGCTGCCACTTCAGATCTTCCTGCTGCCATTTCAGTTCTTCTGCTCTTTCTGCAATCTCTCTGATTCCTTCCAGATCCAACGTCTCGTTTGCAATCTCTCCTGCCTGTTGCATCTGTAATTTCAATCCCTGTAATTCCTGCGGTGTCACCAGCCCCAAATGCCTGCTCTCAAGCACGAATGGATCTGCCTTCGGCAAATACCCCACAATTTTGATCTCACTGTGGTTCATCCTCTGTAAAGTCTGTTCCAGCATCTGCTTCAGTCTTGGATAGAGCATACCGGATATCTGATTTAAAATGACTCCGCAAATCCTGCTTTCCGGTACATATTCCGTCATTCCTTTCAGTACTGCCGCCAGCGTCATTGCCGCTCCACGTGCATTCACAACTAAAATAACCGGAAACTTCAGCACAGAAGCAATCTCATAAGAACTTCCCCTGACTGTATCCAGACCCATTCCATCATAATATCCCATAACGCCTTCCGCTATCACAAGGTCTGCTCCCTCCGTATGCCGGATAAAATTCTTTGTCAGTTCTTCTGCATCTGAAAAGAACAGATCCAGATTTTCAGAATCGACTCCCAGCACCTCCCTGTGGAACATTGGATCAATATAATCCGGTCCGCATTTACAGCTCCTTATATTCAGTCCCTGCTGCACATAAGCAGACATCATACCGCAGGCCGCTGCCGTCTTTCCACTGTTACTTGACACTGCTGCCAGTAAGATCCTCGGTATTTTTTTCATGTTTCTGTCGCTCTCCTTTCAGACCGGATAATATAAACCGGATTCTGACCTGTCATCATATGATAATCTCCGAGGATTTTGGAACGTGCTGCAGACAACTGAGTCACCTGAATTTCTTTTAAAAGACCATCTTTTGAAAGTTCCATCACCTCTCCAAGTGTTTCCAGTGAAATTGCATTCAATACAATCTTCACTTCCGGATTTGCAGCCGTCACCTTCTCTATGATCTGACGCAGATTTCCTGAACTTCCTCCTATAAATACATGCGTTGGCATTTCCAGGCCTTCCAGTACCTCAGGTGCATTTCCCTCAATAATCCTGATTCCATCCACACGGAATTTTTTTCTGTTCTGCCGGATCAGTTCCACTCCTTCCGGATTCTTTTCAATTGCATATACACGAATCTGCTCACCTGCACGTGCAATTTCAATAGAAACGGAACCTGTTCCGGCGCCGATATCATACACAATTGCATCCTCGGTTAATTCAAGCTCTGCTATACTGACAGAACGCACTTCCGACTTCGTCATTGGCACCTTTCCTCGGAGAAATTCTTCATCTTTCAGATGCATACCGGCCGCCTTATAATAAGATGGATTTTCTACAAGAACTGCGCAAAGTCCTTCAAAATCTTCTGCCTTCATCTCGTACAATTTACCCGAAAGTATCTTTTCTTCCCCATAAGACATCTGACATCCCACATGAACCTGCACGTCCCCTAAGCCATACTCTAGTAATGTCTCATAGAAATGACGCCCCGTGTCTTTTCCTCCGAGAAGCAGAAAGGTCTTCGAATGTCTGTGAATCGTCTGTACAAAATTCATGTCTTTTCCATGAAGACTCAGGATTTTTGCATCTTCCCAGGAAACACCGACTTTTGATGCAAGATAAGAAAGTGAGGAAATTCCCGGATAAATCTCTATCTGATCAGAGCATACTTCCGTCAATCGTTCTTTCAGTTTTTTCGCACCACTATAAAATCCTGTATCTCCCGAAAGAAGAATTCCTATTTTACTATGTTCTTTGTGCTCTTTTATATAGGATACAATCTCTTCTGTACGATATTCCTTAATAAAGACTCCTTCATTCCTGTTGTTTCTCTCACACTGACGCATACTTAATCCATTCATGCTACGAATCTTCTGCGCACTCGTAATCATTCGTTCTGCTCCGATCAGACAATCCGCCTCTTCTATCAATTGTCTGACTTCTTCTGTGATTACATCACCAGATCCCATTCCTATTCCCGCAAGTATAATTTGCTGTGATTTCATTTAAAGTTTATACCCCCTCGGTGTCACCATCCGCCCATTCAGTTCCATCGTTCTTGAATTTCCAATAAACACGGTTGTAAACATATCTACTTTCGTATCCTTAAGTTCTTTCAGCGACAGAATCCGATAAGATTCTCCTTCACGTCCGATATTCTTCACATAACCGCAGATATTCCCGGATTCTCTGTACTTAAGCAATATATCACAAGCCTTCTGCAGATAATCTGCACGTTTCTTACTTGACGGATTATAAAGGCAGATGACAAAATCAGCCATTCCTGCCGCATGCAGACGCTTCTCAATCGTTTCCCACGGTGTCAGAAGATCGCTTAAGCTGATTACAGCAAAATCATGCATCAAAGGTGCGCCAAGCACTGCTGCCCCGCCGGATGCCGCTGTAATTCCCGGAACAACTTCTATCTGAATCTCAGGATATTCTTTTCCGATTTCAAAGATTAATACTGCCATTCCATACACTCCGGCATCTCCACTACAGATCATTGCAACATCCTGTCCTTTTTCTGCTTCTTCAAATGCCATTCTGCAGCGTTCCGGTTCTTTCCGCATCGGAGTGCTCAAAAATATCTTATCAGGAAACTGCTCTTTCACAAGATCAATATAAACATTGTAACCAATCAAAACAGGGCAATGCTCCAATACTTTCTGTGCACACACTGTCATCTGCTCTTCTGCTCCCGGTCCGAGTCCTACTACATATACTGTACTCATTTGCTCTGTCCCTCTGCTTCCTGTCTCATCTCTGTGCTTTGATTCTCTCCGGTTTGTCCTAATTCCTTCTTAGAACAGGATGCTTGTCTGAATTCTGTCGTAAATGTCGGATCATAAAGCTTTGATCTCTCATAAGTCCCGTCAAGCACTTCTCCGACTACGATCAGCGCTGTCTTGGTGACATCCGCCTCGCGTGCAGTCTGCTCCAGCGTTCCTACCGTACAACGAAGTACTTTCTGTTCCGGCCAGGTCGCTTTATAAACAATCGCTGCCGGTGTATCTTCGCTGTATCCGCCTTCGATCAATTCTGCTGAAAGTTCCTTTAACAGTCCTGTGCTCAAGAATAAAACCATCGTCGCCTGATGTGCCGCAAAGCTTCTGACTGACTCTTTCTCCGGCACTGGTGTCCTTCCCGCCATTCTCGTAATAACCACTGACTGGGAAATACCGGGCAGAGTGTATTCTGCTTTCAATGCTGCTGCCGCCCCACAAAATGAACTGACACCCGGACAATCTTCATATGGTATCTCAAGTTTCTTCAGTTCATCCATCTGCTCTCGGATAGCACCATAAAGGCAAGGATCTCCTGTATGCAGACGTACGATTTCTTTTCCGTCCCCATGGCCCTTCACCATCACTTCTAACACTTCTTCCAATGTCATCTTTGCACTATTATATATCTCGCACTCTTCTTTACACAATTTAAGTAATCCCGGGTTCACAAGAGAACCCGCATAGATCACAATGTCTGCTTCTTTCAAAAGTCTTTGTCCGCGTACTGTGATCAGATCCTCTGCTCCCGGACCTGCTCCTACAAATGTAATCATAATTCTTCCTGCCTTTTCTATCTTTTCCTGTCTTTTACAATTAGAAGGGAATAGTATCCCGCATCTTCTGAAATTTCTTCCACTGACCGGACAATACGTTCGTCGTCCATTCCACAGTTTTCTACAAGACAGATATCCTGACTGCTCCCCTGTAAAAACTCTTTTATCTGTCCCATCTTTTTCCCGGTCTTCATCAAAATCTTTGTTCCCGATAACTGCAGACCTTCTCCTGCCTCATAAGAGCCCGGTAAAATATGAATCTGCTCTTCCTGTTCTCCAAGTGGCTGATTCAGTCTTGCAGCTGCTGCACAAAAAGATGGGATTCCTGAAACTGTCTCAACCTGATAACCATCCTGTTCAATCATCTGCTCTATATACATACATGTAGAATAAACCGTTGGATCTCCCAACGTCAGGAATGCCAGATTCCATCCTTTCTCAAGAAGCTGCTCTATCACTTCTGCTCCCCGTGCATGAATCTTTCTCAGCTTTTCCTTATCTTTGATCATTGGCATTGGGAGAAAAAGAATCTGCTTTTCCTTAAGTTCTGAAACTGTCTGCACTGCAATCTGGTAAGCTGTACAGCTTTCTAAATATCCTGCTGCTCTGTTTTCCATCTCATTTTGTTCTAGCAGTAGCGGCTCTGTCAATTCTCTATTTGAAACCGGAAGTACTATTACATCACAGTTCCTGATTGTTCGAACTGCTTTTAATGTCATTAATTCAGGATCTCCCGGTCCCACTCCGATTCCATAAAATTTTCCTGCTTGTTTCATCTATTCTCCTGTATCTTCTTTAACAACTCATCCGCATTTTCTGACTTTCCAAGAATGCCATCCTCTGTTGAAAATAAAATCACACCGATTTCCAATTCTTCTCCTGCTCTGTTCTTTAAGAAGAATTCAATCCGTTTCATCACACTTTCCATCACCGGCTCAATCAACTTCTCCCTACGCAGTATTTCCATTACTTCCGTTGTATTGATACAATCCATGATTTCCCGCACAACTGCTGCATCTGCACCATTCATTGCTGCATGCACGCCAAGTACTTCCATTCGACAATCTGCCTGTCTGGAATGCGTATTCATCACTCCTGCGGCCAGCTTAATAAACTTTCCTATATGTCCGATCAACAAGATTCCTTTCATTCCAAGAAGCTTTGCATCCTCAATTGTCTCGCCGACATAATTACTGCATTTTACTGAAAGTGCGGTGTCCACATGCAGCTTTTTCCGTAAGAAGTCCATCCCATAATTTCCCGGAACAACATAACACCAATCTGTTCCATTTTCTTTGAGCATCTTCATTTCCAGATAAATCGTATCCGTCAGTGCCTTCTCACTCATTGGTTCCACGATACCTGTTGTTCCTAAGATTGAGATTCCTCCCTCAATCCCCAGTCTTGGATTAAATGTCTTCTTCGCAACCTCTGCCCCTTCCGGCACGGATAGGCGCACTTGCAGATTTCCTGTATATTCATACTTCCTGCAAACTTCTTCCACTGCTTCACAGATCATTCTCCGCGGTACTTTGTTGATTGCTGCCTGACCGATTTTTTGTTCCAGTCCAGGCTTCGTTACACGGCCGATTCCTATACCACCATCCAAATTAATTTTCTCGGAAAGATCCACACTATTCTCCGAATTTATTTTACTCTTCTTCTCTACCTTTTGAACTGTTGCATAAACAAGTATTCCATTCGTCACATCCGGATCGTCTCCACTGTATTTTCGCACTGCACATGAAACTTCTGACTTCTTACGCATGATCTCTTCCAACTCAAGATACAGTTCAATGCCCTTCGGTGTCAGCAGTCTCACCTGGCGAATCTCTTCTCCCGACAATAACATCTCTGCTGCCGCTTTTGCCGCCGCTGCCGCACAGCTTCCGGTCGTATATCCCATCTGAAGTCCCGATCTTGTTCTTCCGATTTCCTTCATCAATATTCAATCCCTTTTCTCGCGTAGATTCCCTGATCAAACGGATGCTTCACTTTCTTGATTTCTGACACATAATCTGCAAGTTCAATAAGTTTTTCATCCGGATTTCGTCCAGTCAATACAATCTCCAGTTCTTTTGGTTTCTTCTCCAGGAACTCGATCGCTTCTTCCTTCGGGATGAGATCATACCTATAAGCCGCCATAAACTCATCAATCACAAGCACATCATATCTTCCGGTAAGAATCTCCAGTTCAATCGCTCTCCAAAGCTGCAAGTAAGTTTCCCTTACTTCCTGCTTTTTATCTTCGGAAAGATTTTTAAAAAAGCCATAAGACTTTTCAAGATGAAGTACTTTAATCTGAGAAATATCATCGAGAATCGCCAGTTCTCCGGAAGATTCATTTTTTAAAAACCGGGTAAATAAAACCTTAAGTCCACTTCCTGCAGCACGGACTGCAAGTCCGATTGCCGCTGATGTCTTTCCTTTTCCGTCTCCACAATAAATGTGTATCAATCCCTGTTCCATTTTCTCATCTCCTGTTCTGCTTCCTCTACCGACAAGCCTTCTTCTATCGGCCTTCCAATTACGAGAAGAACTGCACCTGCCTGCTCTGCTGCTTCAAGCTTTTCTGCAAATCCTCCATTCTTTCCGGATTCTTTTGTTACGAAATATTTTGCCTCTGTCTGATGAAGAAGTGCAAGATTCATTTCCCTGGAAAACGGGCCCTGCATTGCAATCAGATGCTTCCCTGAAAATCCGAGATCTATGCTCTGCATCACTGAAGGAAGTACGGAAAGTACTCTTGCATAACACCGCTCTTTATAATTTGTCAAACGAGTATATTTATCCAGTTCTTTACTGCCTGTTGTTATCAGTATATTTCCCTGCGTCTGCTCGAGATAGTCCACGGCCTCTTCCACGCTATTCACACAGACTACAGAACTGTCACTCTTAGTAATCGCATTTGTTCTTTCACAAGCAAACTTTTCTGACCTGACTGCCTTTGCTTCTGTCAAAAAATCTCTTAAACATCGTAAATACTCTATTCCGCTGTTTTTACATGCCTGCTGTATATTTTCCGTCACTATAACTGCAAACGGATGCGTCGCATCTATGACAAGCCCCACCTGCTCTTTTTCAAAGAATATTTCCATCTCCTGCTGATCCATACGTCCGTGGATCACTCGAAGTTCTGATTTCTTATGCTTCTCTTTTCGCAACTGCAGATCATTTTCCAATAATTCTTCCCCATATTCTGTCGCAGCACTTACGATACAGGGAATTCCTTCTTTAACGGCGTATTCTGCCAGCTGTCGTCCCTCTGTCGTACCGGCAAAAATAAGAATGTTTTTCTTCATCAAATCACCCACATTTACATTTATTTAATAAACTTATCGATTGCCTCGTCAAGAGCACGGATTGTCTCCATATCATTCTGCTCAATAGCTTCCACAATACAATGATCCAGATGATTCTTCAAAATCACTTTTCCTGTATTATTGATCGCAGAACGAACTGCCGCAAGCTGGATCAGCACTTCACTGCAATCCTCATCACGTTCCACCATTCGCTTCACAGCTTCAAGATGTCCAATTGCCCTGGACAGACGATTCATTACCTTCTTCTTTTCTTCTGCACTGTGTACATGACGGTGAACATGTCCTGTGCCGCCATGATCGTGATGATGTACATGTGACTCTGCCACCCCATCTCCGTTATGATGCACGTGGGTATATTCTGTTCCGTCCTCACGGAAATGCGTATGCTCTTTCATAATCATCCATCGAACCCTTTCTTTTTACTCTGTCACTGATTATAAAGCAAAAACACGTTTTCTTCAACTTGTTCCGCATAAGTTACTTACTGTTCATACTGTGTGCGACCGGCAACCACAAAATTTTCTCTTGCATTTTTCCAAAAGCCGTGATATCTTAATATGCAAGACAAAGACGTCTGACAGAAAGGTAAGAGATTGCCTTTCTATCAGGCGTCTTTTTTGCATTATCAGATGAATTGGGAGGATTTAGAAAATGAACACCGGAAACACTGCTTTTATGATGATCTGCACTGCGCTTGTCTTCTTTATGACACCGGGACTTGCCTTCTTCTATGGCGGTCTTGTGCGGAGAAAAAATGTATGTAACACAATGATGGCCTGCGTTGCGATCATGGGACTATCTGTTCTTCTTTGGACCATGTTTGGCTATTCTCTTTCTTTTGGCGGCAATCACGCCGGAATTATCGGAGATTTCCGCTGGGCTTTTTTAAATGATGTCGGCTGGGAAGCCGGTCCGTATGCGGATACCATTCCGCATCTTGTATTTGCTGCATTCCAGATGATGTTTGCCATGATTACTCCGGCACTGATCACCGGTGCTGTAGTCGGAAGGATGAGATTTAAGGCATTATTCGCATTTATTGCACTGTGGTCTTTCCTCGTTTACTATCCGATGGCTCATATGGTCTGGGGTGAGGGTGGATTCCTTGCAGCAATCGGCTCCGTTGACTTTGCAGGCGGAAATGTGGTACACATCAGTTCCGGTGTCAGCGCCCTGGTTCTCGCAACATATCTTGGCAGAAGAAAAGGATACGAAAAAACATCTTACCGTATCCATAATATTCCTTTTGTTGTGCTTGGAGCTTCCCTGCTCTGGTTCGGATGGTTTGGATTCAATGCAGGAAGTGCCCTGGCGGCAGATGGACTTGCAGCCCATGCATTTATGACAAGTGCAATTTCTTCCGCAGCTGCTCTCGTATCCTGGATGCTGATCGATGTGATCAAAGACGGGAAGCCTACTCTGGTCGGTGCTTCTACCGGACTGGTTGTCGGACTGGTTGCTATTACACCCGGTGCTGGCTTTGTTCCGATCTGGTCTTCCTATATCATCGGTGCACTGGTCAGCCCGATCTGCTACTTTACAATGAACTTCATTAAGCATAAACTGAAAATAGATGATGCACTGGACGCATTTGGCTGCCATGGAATCGGCGGTGTGTGGGGTGGAATCGCCACCGGACTTTTTGCAAAAACTTCTATTAACTCTGTTGCAAGATGGGACGGACTGGTCTTCGGTAATGTTCATCTCTTCGTTGCACAGGTATTAAGCATTATCATCACTGCGGCTGTTGCAGTTGTCGGTACTCTGATCTGCATTGGAATTATCCGTATCTTCACTCCACTGCGCGTAGATCAGAAGGAAGAAGCTCTTGGACTGGATATCTCCCAACATGGTGAAAATGCATATCCGTCCTTCAACGGATTCGACTAAGATAATCTGTCCAAAATTTATATATCCATTAATACAGGAGGATTTTTAAAATGATGATTAAAGTAGAAGCCATCGTTCGGGAAGAGAAATTTGAGGATGTCAAGGCTGCCTTAAATGAAATAGAAGTCAATGGTATCACTGTCTCCCAGGTCATGGGATGTGGTGCACAGCGAGGTTATAAGGAGATTGTCCGTGGTTCTGAGATTGAGATTTTCATGCAGCCGAAAATCAAATTTGAAATTGTTGTCTCTTCCGAAGAATGGGAGAAAAAAACAATCGAAGCAATCCAGAAAGCTGCCTATACCGGTGAAGTCGGTGATGGTAAGATCTTCAGCTATGAAATCCGGAGTGCCATGAAGATCCGCACCCGTGAGACAGGATATGATGCACTCCAGTCAAAAGAACAGATACTTTAGTAGAAAAAAAGTTCCAGAATGTCGAAAAATTCTGGAACTTTCTTTCGTTTTAAAATTGAAGTGTTACTTCTGTCTCTGTCAATGCCACCGTCATCTGCTCTCTTATGCACTTGGGACACAGCAGTTCTCCGTCAGCATCTGCTGTCCGTGCAGCTCTCTCACACACATTGTCAACACCTGTCACCTGTTTCACAAACCGTGATGTGGCTGATACCTCTGTAATCTTCTCTAACTGTTCTGCCGGATAAGTTGCAAACGGTACTTTATATTTCTGCGCATAGGCCAAAATCGCAGGTTCTTCTTTCTTAAGATCAATCGATGCAAGCTGTTTTAACTGCGTAGGTTCAAGTCCATACCCTTCCAGAACATCGTTTAGCCCCTTTTCAAAAAGTTCTTTTGAAATCTGTTTTCTACAGCCTACTCCTGCCGTGATATTGATTGGATACAAAAGGAGAATGCATGGCTTACGCTCACATCCACATACGTTATTCCTGACATCTCCCCACAGAGAACCCGCTAGGGATTCCACGAACTGTCTCCCTTCTTCCGCGGTCTTTGTGATCACGATCACAGGATGTTCCTCTGCAAAGGAGTACAATTCTTCCTGTGAACCACATAGTATAAGTTCTTTTAAACAGCTTTTCTGAAAATCTTCCTGTTCAAATACCAGTCCTTCACCGATCCAAAGACCGACCTGCTTTCCATCCAGCACTGCTGCTGATATCTGCTTCGCTGCTTCACGCTCTGTAAAATACAGGTGATTCTTCTTTGCAAAAACATCTACTGCAAATTTCCCCTGAACATCAGTCGCTGTTGTCTGTACCGGAACTGCACCGGTCCATACTGCAAGCTGATTGGAAAGTTCTACCGCACCCCCGAGATGTCCTGACAGCAGTGGGATCACATACCCTGCTTTTTCATCCATGACTACGACCGCTGAATCAGTGAATTTATCCTTTACATAAGGCGCAATATATCTCACTGCGATTCCAACTGCACCAATAAAAAGGAAGGATGTCTCTCCCCATCCTTCCCTGATCAGCTCTTTTGGATTGTCCGGAAACGGAAGAATGTCAGCGAATGCATATCCGGCAGGTGCATAGTTCTGACACGTAATCCCTTCGTTCCGGAACTGACTTCCAATTCTCTCACCAAGTCTTGTTCCTGCCTGTGTAAAACTTAATATAACAACCTTCACGTTCCATTCTCCCTTAAATCCTTGAAACTATTCTTCTGTCTCTTCTTTCACAGACTCTTCTACTGCATCCACTGCTTCTTCTGCGGCCTCAGTAACCGCCTCAACTGCTGCTTCCGCAGCCTCTGCAACGATCTCTTCTGCTTCCTCTGCCTCTTCTCTTGCTTCCTGAGCCAGATCATCAGCTTCAAAAATATCTTCTTCCTCTACTACAGGTGATCCGCAGTATGGGCAGAAAGCCATATCTTTCGCAACCATCTTGCCACACCGTGTACACTCACACGCACCTTTGAGCCCTTCAATCTTATTCTCATACTCTTCTATGCTTTCCTTGCGGCTTGCAATTGCCTCGCACAGTCCCTTGGAAGCCTCATCCAGTTCTTCTCCATTCTCAAATCTGTCATAAATACTCTGACCAAGTTCCATCAGATCTTCTGCATTTCCTCTTGCAAGCTCTCTGATCTGCGCTTTTAATTTCTGTATCTCAATCGCATCTCCTGCCTTTGCTGTCACTGCCTCTGCTGTCTCGCTCAGACGTTTTCCTAAATCTTCAAAAAAATCTTTCATACTGAAATCTCCCTTCTTATCATTGCTGTATCATCTCAACCACCAGAAAGGTGATCTACAATTTCTCTTGGTCTTATTATATCGTATTCTTCCAGTTTTTGAAGTCATTTTCTATTATTTTTAGACTAATTTCATAAATAGAATCCTTCTTGCATATCCTTTCTACAACTCAACTCAGGAGTCATCTTATGAATGATCTTGAAACTTGCAGGGAACAGATACTCTCCGAAGATACACGCGACTTCATCAGTAATCCGCTGCGCACTCCACTGTTCAATGAACTTCTGAAAAAAGATCCATGTACCCAGGATGCCGGGCTTGGATATCAGTGCATTTACTTTTCCAAAGAACTTGTAGAGCCAATCTCTCTGGCGCGTTTTTCTTACAATTCCATTCCGAATTGTTTTGCTCCTGTCGCTATGGAGACATTGAACCAGACCGGCATCCTTCCCGTGCAGAACTATCCGGCACTTCAATTAAAAGGAAAAGGCGTTCTGATTGGATTTCTTGACAGCGGGATTGACTATCAAAACAAAGTTTTCCGCAATCTGGACGGTACCACGCGAATTGCGGCACTTTGGGATCAGACTATCCAAAGCGGAACCCCACCCAGAGACTTCTTCTACGGAAGTGAATACCGTAAGGAAGAGATTGATCTGGCACTTTCTTCTGATTCCCCACTGTCACAGATCCCTTCTGTCGATATCGACGGACATGGAACTTATATTGCCAGTCTCGCTGCCGGAAATGCTGACGCTGACGAACAGTTTCTGGGAGCCGCTCCGGAATCTACTCTCGCTGTTGTCAAATTAAAACAAGCGAAGCAATATCTGCGGGATTATTACTGCATCACGGAAACAGCCGTCTGCTATCAGGAAACAGATCTGATCCTTGGATTAAAATATCTGAATGATCTGGCAGATGAACTGGGGCTTCCACTTGTCATGTGTATCACTATAGGCTCTAATCTCGGCGGTCATGTCGGCACGCTTCCGCTTCCCGCATTACTTGGCAGCTACAGTCTGATGCCCGACCGGATTGCTGTGGTCGGCGCGGGAAATGAAGCAGACAAACGTCATCATTATTTCAATACGATTCAGTCAGAAAATGACCGTAAAACTGTAGAGATCCGGGTTGGTGAAAATGTATCCGGTTTCACTTTGGAACTTTGGGTGCTGATCCCCAATCTCTTCTCAATTTCAATTATTTCACCGTCCGGGGAAAATACATCCAAAATTCCATTTCATGTAGGCACAAGCGCCGACATTGATTTTCTCTTTGAAAAGACTCGCGTCTCTGTTGACTATCGGCTTCTGGTCGAAAAAGCAAGCTCTGAACTCATCTTCTTCCGTTTCCGTACTCCGGCAGAAGGCATTTGGAAAATCATCGTAGAACCGACCCGCCTGATTAATGGTGATTTCCATATCTGGCTTCCTGTCACAGAATTTTTAGACGGAGAAGTCTATTTCCTTGAATCAGATCCTTACACGACTCTTACAAACCCGGCCAATGCCCCTAGTCCTCTGACGGTCTCTTATTACGACGGCAGCAATGGTGCAGTCGCCCAGGCATCCGGACGCGGCTATACAAGAACAAGATTTGAAAATCCTTCCATCACTGCTCCCGGGATTAATATCAAAGGAGCTCTTCCAGGAGACCGTTTTGCCGTGCGCAGCGGCTCCTGCGCCGCAGCTGCTATCACCGCCGGGGCAGTCGCACTTATGTTAGAATGGCAGCTCTATGAACGCAAAATGCCCGGCATCGACGTATTCCAGATCAAAAGCCTTCTTGTTCTTGGAGCCATCCGACCAGACAGTATGGAATACCCTAACCGTGAATGGGGATACGGACAATTAAACCTCTATAACACATTTGAGGTCATGAGACAGCTTTAACTGTCCCATGACCTCAAAGTTTCTACAATATCTTTTATCGATTCTTTTCTCTTTTGTTCTATCTGTTATCTTCTCGATTCTCATAGTAGCTTGTAACCTTCTTAGCATCTTCTACCTGTGTTGACGGTCCTGTTCCAGGAGCGAACACTACTTTCAGAAGAATCGGTGTGATGACTGTTGTAATAACAACCACTACGATAACCGGTCCTAAGATGGAAGAACTCATAAGTCCGAGTGCGGAACCTTTACTTGCTACGATCAAGGCAACCTCACCACGGGAGATCATTCCCACTCCGATTCGTTTCGCCTGATAATTCTTGTAACCACAAATCTTTGCACCAAGTCCACAGCCGACTATCTTAGTAAGAACTGCCACAACTGTAAGAGCAACTGCGAACATAATGATGGATACTGACATCTGTGGAAGGTTTACCTTCAGACCGATACTTGCGAAAAATACCGGTGACAGAAGCAGGTAAGACAACGTATCAAACTTAGACTCCAGATAAGTAGATCTCTGTACGTTGGAAATAATTAATCCTGCGATATATGCACCTGTAATATCTGCAACACCGAAAACTTCTTCTGCGATAAATGCCATAAGCAGGCAGAATACAAATGCAATAATCGTATGACGATGCAGTTCCTTCTCAGCTCCGTCAACCCATTTCTTATACATCTTATAGAAAATGAATCCGACAACACCTGAAAATGCGAAGAATCCAATGATCTTGATCAGAACCATTCCAAGCTTTACAGAATCATCTGCAAGACTTGTAACGATTGTCAGTGCGATAATACCGAGAACATCATCAATGATCGCAGCACCAAGGATTGCATTTCCTGAACGGCTCTTCAATGCTCCTAATTCTTTCAATGTCTCTACTGTAATACTTACAGACGTTGCTGTGAGTACAACTCCAATAAAGACATTCTGAAGAACTACAGGGGATGACAGGTTACTTCCTACCATGCTTGGACGGTTAAAGAACCAGGCAACACCATAACCTCCGATCAGTGGAACGATCACACCACAAAGAGCAATAATAAAAGAAGCTTTTCCACTTGCTTTCAGCTCTTTGATATCCGTCTCCATACCTGCAGTAAACATCAAAACAATAACTCCGATTTCTGCAACTTCATGGATAAATGAAGTCTCTGCCAGAATTCCAAATCCTGCCGGTCCGAGGATCAATCCCGCCAGAAGTGCGCCAACAACCTGCGGCATCTGTACTCGTCTTGTTAATAGTCCAAGTAATTTTGTAGATATAAGAATAATTGCTAAATCCAGTAAGTATCTGTATGTGTCCATTTTTCTCTCTTCCTTTTTGTGATTTTTTTTAACTAATTCCCCAATCAGTTTTCAGATTTTTGAACAAAACTTCTCTTTCTAAAATCTCACTTTATCCATCTAATCTCGGTACTGCCTGACCTCTCAACTGAATAACCGGTCCGCCGGTACCTTCTATATAAGCTCTTGTAATTGTTACTTCTCCAATATTATCATCTTTCGGAATCTCATACATAATATCCAGCATAAATTCCTCAATGATCGCACGCAGTGCTCTGGCTCCGGTATCTTTTTCCATTGCCTTTTCTGCAATTGCTTCTAATGCGCTGTCATCAAACTCAAGCTTCACTTCGTCTAATGCCAGCAGCTTCTGATACTGTTTTAAAATTGCATTTTTCGGCTCTTTTAAGATCTTGACAAGCATCTCTTTGTCGAGTCCCTTTAATGTAAATACAATCGGAAGACGTCCTAAGAACTCCGGGATCATACCGAATTTTCTTAAGTCCTCAATTGTCACCTTAGAGAGCAGCTCTTCATCATGCTCGACTGTATCTTTCAGTTCTGCATTGAATCCCATCGACGTTTTCTTCTGCAGACGCTCTTTGATAATGTCTTCAAGATCCGGGAATGCACCTCCACAGATAAACAGAATATTCTTTGTATTCACTGTTGTGAGCGGAACCATTGCATTCTTGCTGTTTGCTCCTACCGGAACTTCAACTTCACTTCCCTCTAAGAGTTTGAGCATTCCCTGCTGCACAGATTCACCACTCACATCTCTCTGACTGGAAGTTTTTTTCTTGGCAATCTTATCGATCTCATCGATAAAAATGATTCCCTGTTCCGCACGCTCGACATCATTGTCTGCTGCTGCAAGAAGCTTGGAAACAACACTTTCGATGTCATCACCGATATATCCTGCCTCTGTAAGAGATGTTGCATCTGTGATCGCCAACGGCACATCTAAAAGCTTCGCCAGTGTCTTAACCAGATATGTTTTACCACATCCTGTAGGCCCAATCATGAGCATATTTGATTTCTCTATCTCAATCTCATCCATTGTTCCGGTTGCCACACGTTTATAATGATTATATACCGCTACAGAGATTGCTTTCTTTGCATACTCCTGTCCGACAATATATTCATCCAGACGGGCTTTGATCTTATGAGGCGCCGGAATATTCTTAATATCCAACTGTTTAAACTCTTTCGGTTTTTTCTTCTTCTGTTTGATCTTCTGTGCCTTTGGCTGCATATTTTCAAGATCAGAAAGATTCATAAAATGTACTCCCGGAATGTTCATCATGCTGCTTAGATCCATAGAACTATTGTTCATCATATCAAAGCTTCTCTGCATACAATCCGGACATACTGCGATATTATTCGGAAGCTCAACCATCTTCCCAGTCACACTCTCCGGGCGATGACAAATAAAACATATTCTCTCATATCCGTCATCATCTTTTTCAGAATGATCAGAAGTTGTCACTTCTTTTTTTTCTTCTTCCCTGCCAGTGTCCTGTCTGTTGTCTTCCTTGTTTGTCTCTTCTTCATCTACAATGATAAAATCATTTTCTGACATAGGTTGTCCCTTTCTATCGTATGAACATCGCATCCCCAAAACTGAAGAAACGATATCTTTCTTTTACTGCCTCCTCATACGCTGCCATCACATGCTCTTTTCCGGCTAATGCAGAAACAAGCATGATCAGTGTAGATTCCGGCAGATGGAAGTTCGTGATCAACGCATCCAGAATCTTGAACTGATATCCCGGATAGATAAAGATTTCTGTCCAACCACTGCATTCTTTTAATCTTCCATTCTCATCGGCAGCGGATTCGATTGTTCTGCAGCTTGTTGTTCCGACACAGATGACACGATGTCCTGCTTCTTTTGCATGGTTGATCTTCTGTGCAGACTCTTCAGTGATCATATAAAATTCTGAATGCATATGATGCTTTTCCACATCATCTACCTTCACCGGACGGAACGTTCCAAGTCCGACATGAAGTGTAACCGGTGCGATCTCCACACCTTTCGCGCGAATCTCTTCCAGAAGCTCCGGTGTGAAATGAAGTCCGGCCGTCGGTGCTGCCGCAGAACCTGAGTGTACCGCATAGACAGTATTATATCTGTCCTTATCCTGAAGCTGATGTGTAATATACGGTGGAAGCGGCATCTGTCCTAACTGGTCCAGAATCTCCTCGAAGATTCCTTCGTATTCAAAATGGATCAGACGATTTCCTTCCTCCACTACATCCATAACTTCTCCGACAAGCAGGCCGTCTCCAAAGCTGATTCTTGCTCCCGGTCTTGCCTTTTTTCCAGGCTTTACCAATGTCTCCCAGACATCATCTGCCCCACGTTTCAAAAGAAGTACTTCAATCTTCGCTCCAGTCTCTTCCTTCGCTCCGATCAATCTGGCCGGAATAACCTTTGTATCATTGATGACAAGGCAGTCACCCGGATTCAGTTCATCAATAATCTCACGGAATACATGATGCTCTGTCTTTCCTGTCTCTTTATCAAGCATCATCAGTCGGGAGGAAGATCGGTCCTCCAGAGGATCCTGCGCGATCAGTTCCTCTGGAAGATCATAATAAAAATCACTTGTTTTCAATGCTCTTACCCTCTCTTCTTACTTTCTCAACTCAATACCAAGTTCTTCCAGACCGGAAAGAATGCGATCCATTGCTGCTGTAATTTCAGCTTCTTCCAGTGTCTTATCCTTTGCACGGAATACGATAGAATAAGCAACTGACTTGAATCCTGCTTTGATCTGAGCACCTTCATAGATGTCAAACAGGTTAAAGCTCTCTAA
>OLOH01000860.1_pt1 | contig 19571 bp, 13 predicted proteins | sample 1673221 | NCBI WGS metagenome assembly OLOH01 (sample SAMEA3136767, study PRJEB25190) | human gut metagenome
GTGCCCCGAGGTGGGCCGATCCACGCCGCCGATGAGGTGCAGCAAGGTGGACTTGCCCGAGCCCGACGAGCCCACAATGGCCACGAACTCGCCCTCTTCCACGCTGAAGGACACGCCATCTAAGGCGCGGGTGGCCGCCTCGCCCTCTCCGTAGATCTTCGTCAAGTGGCTGACCGTCAAAATGTCCATGCCAGATGCCTTTCTTCTCCTGGTTTCCCAATCTACGGAACAAGTATGGCGGCCACCCATTGCCGCCCCCTAACGCGCCCATTACGGTAATGTAATTAAAAGGCTTAATGCTCAAAATTTGGAACACTAACGGGCCTAATGTCCCAAATTTCGAGCATTAGCAGGCGCGCCACCTACACCACGAGTTTCGGGAAGGCGATTTCGAAACGGGCGCCGCCGTCGGGGTTGTCGTCGGCGGCGTGGTGGGCTGGGGCAGCTTGGCCGTCACGGTGTTGGCTTGGGTAATTTCCTTGGTTGCCGCGGCATCGGAGAAATACTTGTTGCAGCCGTCGCAGTACCAATACTCAATGTTGCCTTCCGCTGCAGCGGTAGCGGCCTTTGCGTCAATGTGTTTCAGGTCGGTGTGGTTGTTCGGTTCAGGGCTGCCGTAACTGTCTCCACAAATCTCACATATGGCCTTATCCTTGCAGGTCGCTTTGCCGCCGGAGCAGTTTTGTGTTTCCACGGCGTTGCAGGTGCAGTGGCGGCTGTGGGTGCCGTTGCCGTTCGATGTCCAGTTCCCATTGTGGTCATGGGCGTCGCCCTGTCCATTGAACACCGGCAGGGTCTTGCCAGCTGCGGCCAGATATTTGCATTCGTCTGCCCACGGGTCAGCATTGTTGTCGCGTTCGCCAGTCTTGAGCAGTGCCAGCACTGTGCCGTCGGCAAATTCCGTTGCAGTTTTGGAAATTGATACTTTGTCGCCGTTGCCAGCCCTGGTTACCGAACCCTCCAGATAGTAGCAGTTGTAGATTTTGTCAATGAGAGGATTGCCAATGATCGCACCGACACTTGCTGTTCCGGTGACCGTACCGGCGTTATAGCAGTTGCGGATCGTTCCAGACGTGTTGATGCATTGTCCGATGATCCCGCCGACGCTGTTACCGGTGGTAGTGGTGATGCTGCCGACATTATAGCAGTCACGGACGATCAGGGTCCCCTCTTCGATCGCAAATCCGATAATTCCGCCGGTGGTACCACCTTGTACTGCACACTGGTTGGCGCAGTTCTCGAAGGTGCCGCCATTAGCGGCGCCCGCAATGCCGCCGGTATGTTCGCTGCCTTTCACAGAACCCGACACCGTCAGATTCCGGATGGTGCCGCCGTATACATAGCCGAACAGGCCGACATAATGCGCGCTGCTGTCGATGGACAGATTTTTGATGGTATGGCCCTTGCCGTCAAATGTGCCGGAGTAGGGAGGCGTCCTCGCATAAAAGGCATCACCAATGCCGATTGGCGTCCATGCTTCGCCGTTCAGATCAATGTCTTCCGTCAATTCGGCGCAGATTTTGGTGTCTGGTTCCTTTGTTGCATTATTCACCTTATCCCGGAACCATTTCAGCCCCTCGGCGGTGCCAATTCGATAGGGGTCTGTCTCCGTGCCGCTGCCGGTGGCAAGCGCGGGGGTGCCGGTAATCCCGCCGCTAAATGTGCCGCCGGTAATGGTTCCGTTGTTGGTGACCTCGCCGGTAAACGTGCCCTTTTCGATGATGCCGTTGTTATTGAGCACAGAACCCTTAAACTCGGTGACGCCCTCATCGCTACCGGTGATCATGAGCGTGACTCCATAATTTGAGCTATTATTGAGCACCACTTCGCCCGCGATCACGCCGCCGTTGGCATACAGATTTTGGGAAACAATGAAATTGGGACCCACCTCCATGTATATGCCGCTTCCGACAGCAGCAGAGCAGCCTTCGCCAACCTCCGCAAGGCCCGCTATGGTAAGGGTTCCTTCAGCAAATATACCGCCGCCATAGGTCGCTCCACCAGCGGTATTCTCGGCGCTGCAATTCCGAATGGCAGCCTGATCCTTTAGGGTGAGTGACGATCTGCTGCTGACAAAGACGCCGCCGCCGTAGCTCTTTGTCCAACTATCTGGAGAAGATGTCGTCACTTTGCAGTTCTCAATCACGGCATTGTCGCTCATGGTAAATGTAGTAGTATTGTTGTGGTAAGCCAAATAGACGCCGCCGCCCCCGGCGCGCGAGCTGTCCGCGATGCATTCGCAATTGCTGATGGCCGCTTTGTCGGACATGGTGAAGTTGCCGAGAACATACACGCCGCCGCCTGATGCATTACTCGAGACGGCTTTGCAGCAGCGGATGGATGGCATTGCCGCTCATGCTGAAAGTGGCACTCTCGTTCTCCCCCACTGCCATATGCACACCGCCGCCGCGGTTCGCTGCACAACCGATGATGCTGCCGCCGGTCATGGAAAAGTTGCCCTCAACATGCACACCGCCGCCCTTGCCGCTCATCGCCGAGCAACCGACAATATTACCGCCGGTCATGAATAAGCTGCCGCCGACTTTGACGCACACAGCGCCGCCGGCTTCTTCGGTATATCCCTGTCCGTTGGGGTGTACCTTTTGGTACTGATAACCCGTGCCGCCGGTGATGACGCCGCCGGTGACGGTCTCGCTGCCGTTTTCATCCAGCACCCACAAGCCGTCGCTGTTGGGCTTGAACCTGTGCGTCGCGTTTGAGTTGCTGTCGATGATGGTCAGGTAACCGCCCTTCTCCACGGCCAGCAGACCGCCGTGCGTCTGATCGTTCTCGTACTTGAGCACATGGCCGTTCAGGTCGAGGGTGACGGTGCGGTTGACGGTCAGGGTGTTGCTGATGTCAATGTCCGTCGTCAGCTTGACGGTGTCGAAATTAACATCAGCAATCGCCTTAGTCAGCTCATCCACGGTGCTGACTTCTTTTTCCGTCGCGCTCCCGCCAATTAACGCCGTCAAGGCTGTCTCCGGCTGGGGGTCGGACACGTCCCCCTCCGGCTGGGCTGCCGCATCGTCTGCGGGCTGGGCGCACTTTTCACAGTTCTCCGGCAAAGCGCCCTCCGCGCCGCAGACGGGGCATTCCGCATTCATGCTTTCCGCCGTGCAGGCTGTTTCACAACTGCACTCGGGCGGGGTTTCCGTGCTTTCCTCCGCAAAGGCCGCCAGGGGCACAAGGCAGAGCACCATGCACAGGGCAAACAGGATGCTTACAAGCTGCTTTTTCATCATGTCTCCTTCTTCGCGCTGTTGGGCAGCAGTGCCCAAGGTATTTATAAAAATTATAGGGGTAAAAATCGCAAATTGTCAAGCCCTTTTTGAAAAAACATTGCGCAGTATCGAAAAAGCCAAGATGCAGCCGAACACGCGGACTATCTGCGAAGGAAATGCTTGCATGGAGAGATAAAACAAAAGCATGGCAGCAAGTATCCTGTTTTTTGCAGCACGCGCTGCGCACACAAGTTTTTGGGGGTTGAAATGCGCCTATTGCGACCCGGTATGGGTACGCAGTATCAGGAAATGGAAAGCATACCGGCAAAGGACATGATACCGAACCAGAGCAGGAATGCGGCAAACATAAAGAAACACATCCCACCCAAAACAGGCTTTCGCGGCTTGTTTTCGGTAATACGGTCGGGCCGAGTGGGATCGTAATAACCGACCACCTGCCGTCCCAGTTCCCGCTTGCCGGAAACGGTCTGACGGCTTGCGTACCGGTAGGTTTTGCCGTTCACGGTGTACTCATAGGTTGGAAGATAGACTGTCTCCCGGCGCAGCTGTTCGCTGCCGTCCTCCTGCTGCTCCCACCGTTCATTGACCGATTCCTCGATCCATACCACCTTCATCATCGTGGTGCCTGTGTACCGCCGCACAGTATCCTCGTATTCCTTCTGTGCGCCTTTCCGCTGGCGCACCCCGAGCCATGCCACCGACACAGCCCCGAGAATGAAGCCGATTCCCGCTGTGATGTTCCGCGTAGATTCTATGGGACACGCCACAAACGCTATCGCAAGAACGATACTGATAATGAGGATTCGATTCTTTTTCATACGGCCTCCTTCACACCTCTGCCGGTGCCTTTCCTGTCACAATGCGGGCGGCTGGTTTTGCACCGCATCCACAAAGAGAAGGGTCAGACCGATATACAGGATGCAGGCCAACGCCAGCAGCACACAGATACTGATACCGAGGATGCGCACGGTTTTGTTCCGGCGCAGATATTTACGGCACAGCACGATGCCGATAACCGCCAATGCCAACAGCACCACAGCAAGCCAAAGCGGCATATTGCCCACCTCCTTTACGCGCCGCGGAACACATCGATCATATTTGTAAACCACGTCAGCTCACGGGTAAAGCGCTGGCGCAGCTGTGCCGGATCCTCCCGGCCCTTGCCGAGGTCAAAAAAGCCGTGCCCGCTGTGAACCGCGAGATACAGTCTGCCATCACGGTTGAGGTTTATGGCAAGCTTACCGAAGGAGGAATCCGCCAGCGCCAGAATTTTCTCTGCGCAGTCGGGCGTCAGAATGTGCAGGGCTGCGACTTCATCATCGCTGCTTACATTAAAACGCTTATCGAAGGTCTCGTTTCCTGTCCGGATGGTTTTGCTGCCGAACAGCTTATCCATCCGTTCTCTTGGCCAGATGGTCAGCCAGGTCGGAAATTCCCGGTTCAGCTCGCACAGCATCCACTGCCCGGTATAGACCTCACGCTCATTTTTCTCCCACTGACCGGTTTCCTCGCGCTGAAACTCGTTCACCTCCGTCAGCCTGACGGTACACAATTCGGTGGTCAGCCCCTGATAGGTTCCGCGGATATACCCGCTGCCGCTGCAATAGGTATGGCCGGGCAGAGGAATGTTTGTATCCTTCGCATCCAATATGTGCGGGGCGGGATCCATCTGTATGTTGTCAAAGACTGTGCTTACAATATCCGGTGCCAGGGCATCGAAGGTCTGGCGGCCGGCCTGCTCTCTGGATTTCCCCTTTGCCGTCTGCCCCAGCGCGAGGATCACAACGCCCGCAATGATCAGTACAAGATTGCCGCCCTGCACGATACCCGCAAAGACGATTACGCCGCCCAGCAGGGAAAGGAACGTTCCGCCCCATTTTCCGCCTTTACTCTTGCGGAGCTGCTGCGAAAGCTGTTCATTCGTCAGGTTTTTATTCTTCTCTTCCATATTCGTCTCCTATTCCGCCTTGCCGGTTACTCTCCGCCGGGAAAAGCATACCGCCGTTCACGCTGTTGATGAGATCGCCGCTGACGCTGCGATCCAGCTGCAGTGTATCGCCGCTGCCGTCAAAGTGCAGCGTCACGCCGTTTTCGTCCGCCCACAGTGTGCCGTACTCAATAACATCTTCCTGATCATTTACAAGTTCCCATGTCGCATCCTCATAGATGCGCAGCCAAAGATTTTCGTCCGGGTACTCCCAAAGTCCTGCATAATCGCTTGGATCGTCCTCGTCAGCCGGAACTGCGGACAGATCCTCCCGATAGACATAGCGCTCCTCCGGATCCCAGATCCAGATCAGATCCGTTGCATCCCCGTTTTCGTGAAGAAAGCTTACCCATACATCGCTCTCGCCGTCGCCGTCCAGATCGTCAAAGGAGATGCTGTGAAATGCCTGCTCCGCATCGGGAATGTCCATGGGGAAGGCGACACTGTCGAACAGCACCTGCTCCGGGATGTCCCGGTAGAAGGCTGCGCTGCTCTCGCTCACTGTGACCAGGACATCCACACTGTCGCCGTCATGGGTGATGGTTCCGCTGTCGATCACCATACCGGTTGTGCGCCAATCATCCCCCGCCACATCATCGGAATTGCCGCAGGCGGCAAGGCACAGGCAAAGCACCATCACCTGCGCAAAGAATGCGGTGTTCTTCCACCGGTTTTTCATGATACGCCTCCTTCCGGTCACTCCATCAGGTAATAAAGTGACATTGCGCGGCACCGGCAGCGCACGTTCAGAGCCTGTATCTTACTCATCAAAGTAGTCGCCCCAACCTTCGTCATCGTAAGAGTAATCGTCCCAGCCGTCACCGGGGTCAGACCACGGATCGTAGTCGTCGTAGTACTCATCCGAGTAATCCCAGCCGGCATCGTTGGATTCCATGTATTCGCCAGAATCGTCGTCAATATAGCCGTCCGAGCCGTAGGAGATGAACTCGTTTTCATAGCCGTTCCAGTACCACACGTCGCCGTCTTCATCATACCAGTAGTATGGCGTGCCGTAGTCGCCGGTATCGCCGGAATAGGTTGCCTGAGTGGGTACGGGCTTGGGCGCGGTGCTCCATCCGGCGGTGTAGGAGATGGTTTCGAGCATGTTGTTGCAAATCTCAAAGTAGTTGTGGATTCGACCCTCGAGCGCGATGGTCGTTGCGACAAGCGCGTAGCCGGTCGGACCGTAGTAGCGAACCTCCATACAGCCGCGCACAGGCTGAGACGGATCGTCGGAGAAGATGGATCCGTCGAGCCACATATAACCGGTCAGACTGTAGTAGTCGCCGTTATCCTTGAAATCCGAGCCGAAGGATTGGATGAGCTTGTCGCCGTACATACCCTTCATAAAGTCGTCGAGCATCTTGACCATGTAGGGCTTCGCGCTGGCAGCGCCCTTTTCCATATAGGAATCATAGCCGGAGATAGGCTGGAAGGCAATCACAATATTGGAATAGTAGTCATCCGTTCCGTCTTCCATGACTGCGTTGAAGCTCAGCGAATTGTCAACATTCGGGTGTTCGTGTGCTTCCATCTGGATTGGATACTTGATGGATACATTGGTAAAGCTACCGGGAAAGCAGGCGGTCTGGTTCAGCTCGTCATCCGGTGTCGGCAGGAGCATAATGTACTCAGAGGCGGTAAGTGTGTTGCCGTTGGCGTCGCTCAGGTCGCCGTTAGCGGTCTGCCAGAGGGAAACAAGCTCTGTGTCGTCCTCCATGCAGAGCATGATGCAGTCATCTTCCGACACGACATAGCCGGGGCCGACCTGCTCGCCGTAGAGGTTGACGGCAATCCACTCATAGTTGTCGTTGATGACGAAATAGAACGGCGCGTTTTCAAGCTTCCAGCAGCCGGAGAAGCCTGACATACCGCCAGTCTGCCCAAGCTCTTCGGCCGTGTAGCCTGTCGGGGCGTTCTCGCCATCGCCGGCGTACAGATTGTCATATTCCTCCGATGTGCAGACCACGATGCTGTCGTCGCCGTCCGGAGACAGGAATACAACATAGTCGCCATCGTGGATTGTAAAATCCACTTCGTCAACATCGTTGTCGTACAGGACGTAGCTTTCTTCGTTGTAGACAAGAATGTTGAAGTCCGGAAGCTCAGACGGCTTGTAGGAACCAAGGCTGGCTTCCATCATTTCTCCGCTCTGGAAGATACCGTCGACAAGCTCCGTGTCCCATTCATCGCTGGTCGAGGGCGTGATGCTGATAGATGTGATGCCGTGACCGCTGTGGTTTGCAAGCGTTATGTTGACCGGCTCTTCTTTTTCTCCGCAGCCGGTCAGAAGCAGCGCACTCAGCACGCAGCCGAGCGCAGCTGCCAGCATTTTTTGGATACAGTTCATGTCTTTCCTCCTTAAATTTCTCTATTTTGCGTTGCTTTTTTCATTCGTATGCCTGCTCTGCCATGGTCAAAATTTCGTCATGGCTTAGCTCCACATCGCCAAAGCGGACAAAGATGCCGTTGGTCACAGCGCTGCTCCACACCCGCACATCAGCAAGCGGGCGAAACCGAATCTTATCCAGATGCGGCTTCATATCCAGCAAAAGCCGACTTCCGGACACAAAATCGACCTGCAAAATATAATCAGGCAGCGGCGTGACAGCTGTGAGATACCTTCGGTTCAAGTGTAGGTCCTCCCTTCCGCAAAAATAAAGATCCACCGTACCTACATTGTACGGTGGATCGGGTGGGATAACCATTAACTAAAGGCTAGGGCAATACCGCATAATTCTAAGTGCCGATACGGCGAGCGAGGTGCGGCAGCTGCTAAGCCAAAAGCGCAGATAATACTGGAGTCTTATCGAGCATTTTGGCAACGCAGATGCCGTGCCGCAGCCGCCGGAGCGGTGCTTAAGCCGTAAGGCGGGAATTGTGCGGTGTTGCCCTAGGACTTTTGCCCAAGCAGTTCGGCAAGCTGCTTTCGCTTGGTTCGGGTATCGCCGTCAATATGGAGTTTTGAATAGATCTGGTTCGCGTACTGCTTGACGCTTCCCTCGGAGAGATAGAGCTTTTCGGCAATCTCGCGGTTGCTGAGCCGCTGCACCATCAGTTCTACAATTTCAAATTCCCGCGCTGTCAGCACATCAAATGCTGCCGGGCGCACGCTTGCGGCGTTTCGTACCATTGCCGCTTCGCCAAGGTCAGTGATTTTCACGATCAGGTCGTTCTTCATCTCGCGCGCAAGAATGGGCTGCAGGCAGTCGTAGTTCTCCACAAACGGCATCACAAAGCCGTCCGGTTCCGCGTCGGCAAGCGCTTTCCGCAGCCATACACGGGCCTCCTCAGTCTTGCCCAATTTCTCGTAGGCTGCCGCCGTCTGGATGCGGATATGCAGCGCCACCAGCGCGTAGTGCATTGCCTCGCATACCGCCAGCAGCTCTGCGCTGCGTCCCACCACCTTGGCATAGGCGCCTTGGGCAAGATACACCTGATTTTCGATCATTTCCATCATGGGCTTGCCCGGCGCAAGCATATTGACGGTGGAGAGCCTGTGCTGCGAAAAAATCTCCGGGATCTCTTCTGCTTCCCCCCGCAGCGCATGATAATAGGCACTGGTGGCACACCAGATGTTGATCCACGATGCATCGTGATATTGCAGCAACTCTGCGTATCTTTCCGCAAAAGTATATCGCTGCTCCACATCGGTGTGCAGAGAAAGCCGCCGCGACAGGAAATCACAGCATAGCGCCATGTTGATTTGCCCGTTGTCCCTGACCTGTGCGTAAGCGCGCTCCAGCTCGATGTGCGCATCGGTAAAATGTCCCTGGCAGAACAGCGCCTCTGCGCGCATAATGGTTTCCGCGCCCTGACCGTGGTTGTTCGTGACTTTATAGTAATGGGGCATACACTCATCCATCTCGGCCAGCTCGCCCTCAAGTTCTCCCGGTGCGCGGTAGAACATCATCAGGACGGACGGTGAGCCAAAGGTCCAGCCGCCGCCCGATTGGATGCTGATGGCCGGGCGGGACATCTGCCTGCTGGCACTGCGGTGCAGGCGGCTCATGGCGCTGATGTCATTATAGCAGAGAAAACTCAGGATAAGGTCGCACTCACCCAGCAGGTTGCCGCGCTCCTCCGCCGACAGTTCCGGGTGTTCCGCAATGGCTGTCAGCAGCAGTTCTTTCAGCTCCAGCATCTTCGGGATCTGCCGCCATGTGAACATCCGCCGCATCAGAACCAAAATGGCAAAGGGGTTGGCTTTCAATGTCTCGGCGGGGCATTTGCTCAATGCGTCCAGCACATCCTCCGGCTTCAGCGAGGCCAACAGAATGCCTGCATCACCGCGAATGACCCGCAGCAGTGCGTGGTAGTCCTCGCTTTTTCGGTAGGCGGCAATAGCGTGAATATACTGCCGTTGGTTTTCATACCACAGCCCGAAACGCTCCCAATAGAGCTTTTGTGTTTCCGCCTTCATCTCGTGAAAGCTCCGTTCGGCACATTCCTTCATCATGTGGTGAAAGCGATAGGTCACGCCATCCGGCAAACGCGTGACAAAGGCGTTCTGCTCGGTCAGCATGGTAAGGATCTGCGCCGCATCCGCATCCCCTGTGATACACTGCGCCATTTCAACGGTAAACTCATCGGCAAGGCCCATTACCGCCAAAAACTCCCGCTGTTTTTCCGGCAGCGGATCGATCATAGCGGCGGTAAAAGTGGCGTAGATATCGGAGTTCCGGCTGGGCAGCACGCCGCGCTCGGAGAGGGTGCGCAGGTTCAGATACACGGCAGAGAACCAGCCCTCGCTGGAATAGAGAAGGCTTTCCACCTGCGCATCGGAAAGTTTTGTCCCGCAGCGGTGGGCATAAACCGCAAGCTCCGTATGGTTGAGGCGCAGCTGCTCCATGCCGATTTGATATACCTTGCCCCCCAGCCGCACCGCCTCCGCAGCGGGCAAAAAGCGGTCACGGCTTGCAACGATTATATGCACATTGGCAGGCAGCCGATTTGCCAGCATACAAAGGAACAGGGGGGCACGCTTGTCCGTCAGCAGATGAAAATCGTCAATGAAGATGTAACAGGGGGATTCGCCCGCCAGCATATGGCAGAGATCGTCCACCAGCAGTCCGCCGCCTGCCGCGTCCGTTGGGCAGGGATACTCCCGCAGGAAGGTGAACCCTGCGCGGGCAAACGCCTCCTGCACGCTCTTCCAGAAAATCGCAAGGTTGTCGGAATATACGCTGATGCGGATGATATGCAGCGCCTCCGCTTTGGCGTGCTCGCCGAGATACCAGTTCACCGCTGTGGTTTTTCCATAGCCCATGGGCGCAACCACTGTCGTCATGGCGCAGCGGGAAATAGGCCGCAGGCTCTCTTGCAGCCGCTCAGATATGTAAATGGTGTTCAGATTCCATTTTGGCTTTGGCATAATGCACACCTCCAACGAATTGGTTTTTGCATCCCCGGCGGATTTTGGATGCGGTGTATGGCTGCCTTTATGGAGGGGACTTCTCATTATTTCCATTTTACATCATCTTGTTCGGCACGGCAAGATGGTGTTTTCACATTCTTTTGCTATAGGTTATTCACCCCTTGATTTATGAGTCGAGGGGGATTCTGTTTGGCAGATAAAAGCAGACCCCCGCCGCACACCGCTGTTGCCGGCGGTATGGGAGGGGGTCTGCTATTTAGGGAACGATGAGAGAATTACTTTTTGCGCTTTTTGCCCACGATCAGCAGGACAACCGCGCCGCCGCTGATAGCCAGAATAGCGATCAGCAGCGCCAGCGGGAATGTGTCCGCCGTCTGCGGAATATGCGTCATCGGGGCAGGTGTTGCGGTAGCAACGGGCTTCGGGGTTGCGGTAGGTGCGGGGGTAGCTGTGGGTGCCGGGGCAGCAGAAGGCTCCTGGCTGGGGGTGACTGTGGGGGTGGGCGTAGGCGTGGCCTTCGGCGTGTAGGTGTTCGTAAAGGTCATGCTTGCGGGCACTTCCGTAAGCGCTGCCTTCATCTTGCCGGTGCCATCGTCCTGCACCTCAACTGTAAAGGTGTAGGTCTGGTCATCATAGCTTACGCCTTCGGCGTCGCCCTTAACCTCCGATACCGTGTAGGTGTAGGCGGTGGGGGCGGCGTCGCTGTCGTTGGAGTCAGGATCCTTATAGGTCAGTGCAAATGTCACCTTGCCGCTGGCATCGTTGGTAGCGGTCAGGCCATTGTGCGCTGCGTCCTCCGGGCAAGACAGCTTAAAGGTGAATTCGCCTGCGTCCAGAGCACGGCCGGTCAGGTTCTTTTGCAGGGTAACGGTTACTGCGTCGGAATCCGCTGCGGCATAGCTGTTGTGGAAAGTCGGCGTTACGCCAGCCCCCAGCGGGGTGGTCTTGTCGGCCTGGTAATAGGTGATGCTCTCGATCGTCAGGACACCCTTGCTATCATCCTGCAATTTCACGCACACAGTATAAACCGTGGGGTCATAGGTAATGCCGTCTTTGGCCTCGTTGACCTCGCTGATGGTATACCAATGCGTCAGCAGGGCTTGCATTTCCTCGGTCGGCGCGATTTCCTCGCTGTTGTTGTCAACGGGGGTCAGCGCAAGCAAAGCGGGCTGGCGATGTACATCGGACTGGTTGCCCTCGGTGGGCTGCTCGGTCGCGGTGGGCTGCTCGGTCGCGGTGGGCTGCTCGGTCGCAGTAGGCTGCTCAGTCGCAGTGGGCTGCTCGGTCGCGGTGGGCTGCTCGTCCTCGGTGGGCTGCTCGTCCTCAGTGGGCTGCTCGTCTACAACGGGCTTTTCATCCTCGGTGGGCTGCTCGGTCGGCAGGTCGGCAAGCAGTGCGGCATACGTTGTCTGGGCTTCGCTGAAACCGATGCCGGAGAATTCCACCGTGCCGTCAGCCTTGTTCGTGCCGGTGGAAACTTCCTTACCATTCTTATCGGTCACAATGAAGTGGAACTCGCCCGGCTGCATCTGGCGGCCAGTCAAAACCTTGGTGGCTTCGGGGGTAAACTTGACTTTATCGCCCGCCGTTGCCGTGTAGGTGTTTACAAACTGTGCGCCGTCAACGACGGGTCTGCCGTTCAGCGTATAAACGAGGGGGCTTGCCACAAGCTTACCTTCGCCGTTATCTTTGACGGTGAAAGTGACCTCGTATTCACGGGTATCATACCCGATGCCGCCGAGGTGGTTATTCACCTCGCTGATGACATAGGTCTTTTGGCCTACGGCTTCCGTGAAATTCAGGTTAAACGTAACGTTGCCGTCTGCGTCGTTCGGGGCGGTATCGGCGGGGTTAGCAGAAACCGTGCCGTCTGCCTGCTTTTCGCACAATGTGAACGAGAATTCGCCGGGTTGCAGTGTGCGGTTGCCGACCACGACATTCAGTTTCTTGGTGGCTTTCAAAGTTACCTTAACGTCGCTTGTGGAATAGGTGTTGGTAAACTTGACACTATCCGCGGGGGCACCATCTTTCGTAATGGTGCGACCTGTCATTGTCAGCTGGCCGCTGCCGTCGTCCGTGATGGTAACGGTCACATGGTAGGAAGAGCCGTCATACGAAACACCTGCAATCTTATCCTCATTATCGGTGGGGATAACCTCGGTAATGTTGTACTCATACTCGCCGGGTTCCGTAAAGGTGACATTTCCGAAGTCAAATTTGACAGGCGTTCCTTTGGTGGTGCCAGTCTGATCCTTCACTACGCACTCGGCATAGCGGTTGCCAGCAGCCGTGTCGGGCAGCGGGGCGCCATCGGTGACAGCCTGCAGCTGGAAGGTGAATTTATCGTTTGCCTTCCAAGCGCGGCCCTGCAAAATCTTTTCGCCATCGAACGGGTAATCGGCGTTATCCGGGGTTACCTCAATCTCTTTGGGCTTATAGGTGTTTGTCACCGTGACTTCTTTGGCTGTACCTGCCGCGACCGGGCCCGTGCCGCCGTTTGTAATGCTACTGGTATAGTAGGTGGGCAGATTTTCTTCCGTGATGGTATAGGTGCTGCCTGCGGGCAAGCCCACGATCTCGGCAGTCTCGTCGTCTTTCAGGGTGAAAGTACCGCCGTTTTTGATGGTTTTAGTATCCGCATTGCCGGTAACGGTGTAGTTGTAGCTGGCATTGGGGTCCACGTTATCGCCCGTCAACGTAAACTTCATCGTAAATTCGGCGTTGGGGTTCGGGGTCAGACCCGCGTCGGCTGTAACCACCTTGGTAACCTTCAAGCTGCCGGTGGCGTTCATGGTCAGCTTACCGTTGTTGCCAAGGTACAGCACACCCTCGTCTGTGTTAAGGTTCCACTGGAAGTCAATGCGGCGGACGGCAGTGCCGGTTCTGTTGCCAGGAGCACCATCTTCCTCTTTCTTATCGCCCAGCTGGTTATCAATGGCGGAGGGCAAGCTGCCTTTTTTGGTGTTCGCCTTGATGTAGCATTTGCCATCTTCTTTCGTTTTAATACACTTTGTGATTTCATTCGGATCTGCAATGCTAATGGGCACATAGTCGGTCTTGTCTTCCGTAATTGTATGATTGCTATCGGTAAGATGCAGATAGTTCAGCTTATAGTAGTAGATTTTGCCCGGTTCTACAGCTGTGGCCTCCGTATACTTTGCGTCTGCGCCTTCATCCGATTTGGTGTACAGCAGGGTATCCTTGGTGTGATAGTAGAAGTTGTTGCTTTTTGCCGGGGTAAAGGTGGCAGTGGTCAGGCCGATGGTTCTTTTTGTGCCGTCTGCCGCTGTTGTTGTTTTGCTGCTGTCAAATTTGTTGGAGTAGAAGTCGATTTTGCCGTCTTTGGCGTTTTGCGCAACATAGGCGGCAAGGGTGGCGTCGGTAATGCTGCCGGACGCAATCTGCTTGCGCGCATCTTTATTAAGGCCGACAGAGTAGATGACGCTGATGGGCTGGGCGTTGTTGACTACCAGCTTGGGGGTGCCATCGGTGTTTGTGACCTCATAATACCGCAGGGGCAGCATACTGGCAGGGATCTGGACCCGCACGTGGTCGCCGACACTGCCGCTGCCATGGGTGACGGTGATAATGATGTGGCTCAAATCGGCTGTATTGGGGTAGGCGCCGCTGACCGTGTCTTTATGCTCACCCTTAAAGATATAGGTATCCGCCGTGTCGGTGGAGGTTTTGTCCACCTGCGTAAAGACCTGGTCGGAAAAGGCAACGGCCTCAAAGCTCTTGACTTCCATATAATCGCCCAGGGGATCATCGAAAGTCACGTAGCCTTCTTCCTGGGGTTTGTCCGTAACCTGCGTGGGGCCTGCCGGTTTGGTGGATATAGACGTGAAGATGTCCTCAAAGACCTTGTTCAGCCCGTCAGCGCTGGAAGCCGCCAGATAGTAATTGGCATTGGCAGGTCTGTCGCCGAAGTTCCATTCATACTTTATGATGCCCGTTTTCGTGTAGGTAGCAGAGGGGTAGTTGCTGGAGACCGCCTGCATGAACTTGTTTTCTTTTGAAGCTCCGCTGACATCGGCCTTCGGGTCAGCACCCTTAAAAATGCCGACCGTGTAAACCACGGTACCCGCATTCTTGAGGGATTTAGCCGCTTTAATCGCATCGGAAGCAATGTTATTATCAAACCCGCCGTCATCGTTAGGCGAGCCATCGGTAAAGAAGATGACGACCTGTTTGGCATTGGGGCGCGGCGCTCTTTGCAGCGCTCTTTGGGCTTGCTGCAAGCCATAGTCCGCCCGTGTGGAACCTTCAGGCCGAATAGCCTCGACTGCGGTTGTAAGCTCAGCGGCACCGTTGCCCTCACATACGGTAAGATCCTTTACGATCTGCGAGTAGTTTTTTTTGAGCGCGCCGTAGGTATCATTGCCAACCGTGTCCTTGTTTTTGCCCGCAAATTTCACGATGGACAGTTTGATTTTCTTGTCTGGATCCGTGATTTTCGCGTTCTGGGCTGCGGCGCTGTCAATAAAGGTGTTGACAGCGTTTTTCAGCGCGGTTATGCGTTTTGTACTACCGCTTATGGTTTTGTCCATACTGCCGGAGGCATCCAGCACCATGACAATATCCAGGGCCTGCGTATTGGTGGTGGTGGTAGACGCATAGGAGGACAGCGCAGACAGCGCGACCAGGAAATCAGCGTCTTTGATATTGGACACCTTGATGGCGGGCTGGTCTTTCAGTTTGCCGCTGAAGGTGATTTCATCTTCCTCCACCGTCTTGTCGGCCCAGATACGGCCGGTGGTGGCGTTGTTATAGGCCTGCGTGCGCTCCCACGCATTTAACGTGTTGGGGTCGCTGATGGTTGTTGAACCGTCGGCCTTTACCTGTCCATCACCAGTACCCCCCCCCCTCCAGTGCATAGGCGGGGACAGGGAGCAACACCGTGAACAGGAGTGCCAGCATCAACAGGGCGGTTTGCAACCGTATGAGTTTACTGTGCATAGTTTCTATTCAATCCTTTCTCTTTATTGCGGGGATATCTATAAATAAACAGGGCCAAACCCCGGTGTGCCTGATAAATATATCCGGATTTACTTGAAATTGCCCTTATCGCTTTTCCTTAAAATAGTCTAAGCAGACAAAAGGGTACAAAAAATCCACTATACCTAGTATAGTACAGTGGATTTATCTGAATATCTATTACCCAAAGGTTAACAATTTGCCATCCATGCGGCCAGCCGCCGGCGTTTGGAGCGGGTGTCCCCCTCAATGTTCAGCTTAGAATAAATGCGGTTGCAATATTGCTTGACGCTGCCCTCGGATAGAAACAGTTTCGCCGCGATCTCACGGTTGGAAAGCCTTGCGGCAATCAGTGCGCAGATTTCGCGCTCACGCTCTGTCAGCACATCAAACCCTGCCGGATAGGCACGGGCATACGGGAGTCCGGCGCTGTGCGTCTCCAGCGCCTCCCCAAGCGCCTGAATCCGGCTAGTAAAAGCATCCTGCGGCATATTTTGCAGAAGCGGCTTTAGATAGCGGTAGTTCTCCGCAAAAGGAAGCACCAGACCATCCATTTTTGCTTCCTGCAGGGTCTCCTGCAGCAGCGCGGCAGCCTCGGTCTGTTTGGCCATCATCGCGTAGGCGGCGGCCGTCTGGATGCGCAGGTACAGCGCGACCAGACTGTAACGGAAAGCGGCGGCGCCCTCGAGCAGCTTTTCACTTCGGCCTATGACCTTCGGCCACGCCTTTTGGGTCAGATAGACCTGATTTTCAATCAGCAGAATCATCGGACGCCCGGGCGCAAGAAAGTTTATGCGCTCCAACCGATGCAGGCGGAACGGCTCCGGTATCGCTTCTTCCTGCCCAAGCAGCGCATAATAGTAGGCACAGCAGGCATCCCAAAAGCGTACCCACGGGGCATTGAGCTGTTGCTGCAGCAGCTCATAGCGCCCCAGCGGTGTATAACGCGGGGCACCCTGCCCGAACAGGGAAAGCCGAAGCGAGAGAAAGCCACCGCAGAGCGCAATATTCTCCTGCCCGCTGCCGTCCGTCTGCGCATAGGTGCGCTCCAGCGCAATCATTGCATCATCAAGCTGCCCGCGCGTAAAAGCAGCTTCCGCCTGCATCAGGCGGTCAGCCCCTATGCCGTGATCATCTGTAATTTTACAGTAGTGCGGCATACAGCGGTCTAACTCTGCCAGCTCGGCATCCAGCGCACCGGGCTTGCTGTGGTACATCATCAGCACTGAGGGCGAATTAAATGTCCAGCCGTTCGCTTTTTGGATACTGATAGCCGGGCGCGTCATTTTTTCGCTGGCGCTGCGGTGCAGTACGCTCATGGCCGCTATATCATTATAAAAAAGGAAGCTTGTGATCAGGTCGCACTCCCCTAACAGGTTGCTGCGGTCCTCCTCGGACCATGCGGGATGCTCGTCAACGGTCTCCAACAGAAGGTTCTTCAATTCCAGCATTTTGGGAATCTGATGCCAGTTGAACATACAGCGCATCAGCACCAGCAGGGCAATCGGGTGTTCCTTCAGCGTTGATTTTGGGCAGGCATCCAGATCGGCCAGGGCTATTTTGGGCCGTGTGATGGCCAGACGAATGCCGGTGTCTTTCTCAACCACACGCAGCAGCGCATCATAATCGCCGCAGGCACGGTAGGCCGTCATGGCGTGCAGCAGGTGCCCATGCTGCTCATACCATTGGCCGTATCGGTCGTAATAGACGGTCTGCTTCTCCGCCGGCAGCTTATGGAACGCCCGCATGGCGCAATGCTTCATCACGTGATGGCAGCGATACCGGTCACTGTCCGGCAAGCGCTTTACAAAAGCATTGCGGGTGGTCAAATCTGCCAGCAGCTCGGCGGCATCCGCCCGCCCTGTGACAGCTTTGGCCATTTCGATGGTAAACTCATCGGCCAGACTCAGCACGGTTAAAAATTCCTGCTGCATGGGCGGCAACGGGTCGATCATGGTAGCCGTAAACAGGTTGTATATATCAGAACCGCGCTCCGGCAGGGCACCGCGGTCCGCCAGGGTCCGCAAATTCAGATAGACGGCTGAGATCCAACCCTCCGTCGCGTAGAGAAGCTGCTGCAGCTGACTCTCTGTCAGGTCAGCACCGCAGCGGCGGGTGTAGACGGCGAGGTCATCCTTGTCCAGCCGCAGCTGCTTGGGGCCAAGGATACATACCCTGCTGCACAGCTTCGTGATTTCAGCTTGCGAAAGGAAGTGGTTTCTACTGGCTATAATGATATGTACATTCTTAGGGAGCCGGACAGCACATTTGCAAAGAAAATCTGCGCAGCGGGGACCTCGCAGCAGATGGTAATCATCCAGAAAAATATAGAATGGGCCTGTTCCGGCCAACGCGCGGTTCATGTCATCCATCAACAGCATGACGCCTTGAAGATCCGACGGCAATTCATATTGGCGCAGGAAATCAAGGCCCGCATGTGCAAAGGCTGACTGTGCACTCCGCCAGAAGATTGCCAGACTGTCGGAGTAAATGCTGATGCGAACCACCCGTGTACCGGGTACTTTGCTGCGTTCCCCCAAAAACCAGTTGACGGCGGTGGTTTTACCGTACCCCATGGGAGCAACCACGCAGGTCATTGCGTATTGGTCGATCTGCTGCAGCTGTGCCTGCAAGCGATCCGACATATAGATGTCATTCAAATTGGTATTTCGATTTTGCATAATCGTGACCTTACAACCGATCAAGTCCATCACTTTTGAACTTACTGTAATTATTATAGTACAAAATCGCCTCAAAAACAAGAACAAACCGATGTTTTGTGGCAACATTGAACTTCAGGAACAGGTAAGGTATAATAAGCACAGGAAAAAACCAGTATGAAAGCGCAAACCGTTCCAGTTAAAAAGGAAAGTGATCGACTATGGACTATATCCGCATCACGAAAGAGAACATCGACAAGGAGCACATCTGCTGTGCCATGTCCGGCAAGCAGTGCCTGGCAAAAAAGGAATGGCTCAAACAGCGCTTTGACGAAGGGCTGGTTTTCTGCCGCAGCGTGGAGCGCGGCAAATGCTTCATTGAATACATCCCGGCGGAAAACGCCTGGCTGCCCATGGAGGCGGAGGGCTGTCTGCACATCAACTGCCTCTGGGTCTCCGGGGCGCTGAAAGGCCACGGCTACGCGAAAGAACTGCTGGCCCGATGCGTCAACGATGCCCGGGCGCAGGGGCGTAAGGGCGTGTGTATTCTGTCTGCCGAGGGGCGCAAGCGCGAATTCCTGGCCGACGCCAAGTTTCTGGCGCATGAGGGCTTTTCCACGGCGGATGTGTCCGACTGCGGCATCACGCTGATGTACCTGCCGCTTTCCCCTGACGCTGCGCCGCCCAAGTTCAAGCCCTGTGCCAAGCACCCGCAGGCCGCAGAACCCGGCTTTGTGCTCTACTATACCGACCAATGCCCTTTTACCTATTATTGGGTGCCGCGCGTGGCAGAGACTGCCCGGGCCCACGGCATTCCGCTGACCGTACACCACATCACCGACCGCGAGACTGCGCAGAACACGCCCGCCCCGGTCACGACCTATGCCCTGTTCCGTGACGGGAAGTTTTTGACACAGAGTATCCAGTCCGATAAGAAGTTTCTGGCACTGGCAGGCAAGGCTGATTCCTGACCGCGCTGGTGAGCGCATTCGGACGAGCATATACAACAGCCCCTCTTTACTTGTTCCGTTACACATTCGACCAACTGTAAAGTATAGAAGCATTTTCATAAACCTTGTCGTTATGAGCTTGTTCTATGGTTTACAGTTATAGTTTACAGTGTAAATAAATCGACAGCAGCGACAGCGCGTATTGGGCTGTACAGGAGAACATCAACACCAGCTTTACGAGCAGGGGGTGTGGCCTGTTGGCTTTGCTCCACCGCCGAGGGCCAGTGTACCTACTGGACTGTTACGTTCAACGAAAACTTCTACTTGTTTTCATACAGAAATTATGATATAATTTCTGTATGAAAGAGAGGTGCT
>OLOH01000864.1_pt1 | contig 19518 bp, 19 predicted proteins | sample 1673221 | NCBI WGS metagenome assembly OLOH01 (sample SAMEA3136767, study PRJEB25190) | human gut metagenome
GACCTTGTAGTTTTATTCCGGTCGGTGACAGCCGCCATGATGCATTAAATAGAAATTTACAGCATCTCTATAAATGCCGCAATTCGAGTATTCAACTGCCCGATATCAGCCTGCGAATAATCCGTCTCTACATTAATGTACGGAATACCCTTCTTCTCATTCACAAATTTACGGATAGCCAGTGACTCTACATTATATGTATGACAAGCCTGAAGTGTCATCTCGACAACTCCGTCTACCTTAAATTCATCGATCAGGCGATCCAGAAGGTCCAGTCTGTTTGGATTCGGTGTCATTACAGAACAGCCAATGTTCAGGTAACGTCTTGCCAGTGCATCGTATACATCCGGATTCTCTTCGTCTACTAATTTGTCAAAAGATTTTGCTCCGTTACAGTTTTCGAATGCAACTACAACTCCACCATTGTCTTCTACGGCGCGGATCACTTTCTCAGTTGCTCCGCCGATCGGACATCCGGTGATCAGGATACGAGGCATCTTGTCCAGTCTCTTACCTTCTTCGTATTCTTTTTCAATCTTCTCTCTCATGGCTTCAATCTCTGCCGGGATTGCTTTACGATCGAATTTGAAGCCGCTTCCGTATAATACTTTGAACAGGTCGCCGCCTTTGATCGGTGCAGGATCAAGTGCCATGACATGATACAGGTCTTTCATGACTTTTCTTACTTTATTTTCTTCTTTTACGGCCTCTAATACAGCTTCATCTGTAATCTCTACGTCGAATTTTTTCTCCAGATATTCTTTGAAACGAATCAGTTCACTCTTCCAGAGTTTCAGGGCCATCTCGCTCTGCGTATTTGGCAGTTCCATTACGAATACATCTTTGAAATCTGACATATACTCGTACATTTTCTTCTTTCCGTCACAGGTAGTCTCCCCAACAACTACATCTGAGAAGTAGAAGAATGGACATTTGTCTGTCTTGGCAAATCCATAGCTGGATTTGATCAGTGGACATAAGTTCTTTGGCAGATCTTTCTCTGCGTCCGGGATTGTCTCATCGGATACAGAACATAAGCCGACTGTAACTGCTCCCATTGCTCTTGCGATCTCTGCCGGAAAATAAGTACAATATGCGCCAACAACCGGAACTCCCTGGTCTTTTAATCCCTTCATTGCCAGGAATGATTTCTGACGCTGTTCTGCAAATTCTTCGAATACCTCCGGCAGTTCTTTAATTAACTCCATAATAAATTTCCTCCGTGCTTTTCTTATTTTTTGATAATTTTTTGATAATTTTTTTCATAAGACTATCATACCACCTGTACCTGTATTTACATAATAGGAAATATTGATAAATCGTTTCATTCTATTAATATCGTCTATGAATATTATTCGCATTTTCTATCCTTTTCCTGACTTCATCTCCTGTATACGTTAATATGGAAATCTGTTACAATATACGTATCAGATACCATATTTATCATGGAGGTTTTTCTATGGAACAGAACATATATTTTGACAACGGCAGCACATCCTGGCCGAAAGCACCGGGAGTCGCTGTTTCCATGACGAAACTTTTAGAATCCGGTGCCTTCAATATTAACCGGGGAAATTACGAAGGTGCCTACGAACTTGAAAATCAGGTACTTAAGACCCGCATGCAGCTCGCCAGATTTTTTCATGCACCGGATTCCAGATGTGTCGTATTTACACCGGGGATCACCTATTCTCTGAATTGTCTGCTCAAAGGATTTTTAAAGCCCGGCGACCACGTGCTGGTCAGCAGTCTGGAACACAATGCCGTGATGCGTCCGCTCTGTCAGCTTGCTTCACAGGATATCCATTATACGATGATTCCTGCAGAGACAGACGGCACAACGCATCCGGAATCGCTCGAAGCTCTGATCCGTCCGGAGACAAAAGCAGTCATCATGCTCCACGCTTCCAATGTATGCGGAACCATTCTGCCAATCCGTGAGATTGGTGAGATATGCAGGCGCCGTCATCTGTTCTTTGCCGTGGACACTGCACAGAGTGCCGGTTCTGTCGATATCGATATGCAGAAATGTAACATCGACTTTCTTGCATTTACCGGACATAAGGGACTGCTTGGCCCGCAGGGTATCGGCGGCTTTCTGATCTCAGAAGCTCTGGATCAGGAACTGACACCTCTGATTGCAGGCGGGACCGGAAGTCAGTCGGATTCGCTTCTTATGCCGGACTATCTCCCGGACAAGTATGAAAGCGGCACATTAAATCTCCCTGGCATCATCGGACTTCACGCTGCCCTCACTTATCTGGACGAAACCGGGATTTCCGCAATCCATCAGAAGAAAATGGCACTGACCGGACATTTTCTTGAAAAAATACGTGAAATTCCACAGGCACATGTTGTGGGAAGGCAGACCCTTCAGGACCGGCTTGCTGTCGTCTCTCTTGATTTCCCGGACTATGACAATGCAGAGATTGCATTTGCTCTGGAACAGGATTATGGAATTATGACAAGGGTCGGACTCCACTGTGCCCCGATGGCGCATCAGACCCTGCATACAATGCCACAGGGAACGATACGTTTTGCTTTCAGCCACTTTAATACCGTCGAAGAAATCGACCAGTGCATCGCTGGATTTCGAGAACTGTTCTCAGTATAGAATCTATAGATATATTCTATTGAACTTGTAAATTATCTATAGCCAATTCTTCCGGTATGCATTGCCTGGGCCCCCTAAAAGTGTTACGTTTAACTTATCGATACAATTGGATCAATTACACTATAAGGAGGTATTTTTAAATGGCTGATTATCGTAAAATGTGGGAAGAACTCGGAATGGATGTAGAACTGCATGACCAGCTCTGTGCAGTGCTTCCACAGGCATTTGGAGATGTATTTTTATCGCAGGAAAACCGTCCGGATTCTATGGACTATTATAATATGGTAGTTGCAGATATTCACGGTATCCGCCCTGCAGAACTGATCGAGCATCAGAAAAAAGGCGGCAAAGTCTTCGGTACATTCTGTGTATATGTACCGGACGAGATCGTATTTGCGGCAGATGCGATTGCAACCGGATTATGCGGCGGTTCCCAGTTCTGGGTTCCTGGCGGAGAGAAAGTCCTTCCTGCCAATACCTGTCCACTGATCAAGGCATCTGTTGGTGCACGTCTTGACCGCACCTGTCCATTCTTCCGTATCGCAGATATGTTCATCGGGGAGACCACCTGCGACGGCAAGAAGAAAGCATGGGAGATTCTTGCCAAAGACGTACCGTTACATGTGATGGACCTTCCTCAAATGAAACGTGCCAAAGACATCAAGGCATGGGCAGAAGAAATTGAGACATTTAAAAATGTCGTAGAAGAATTTACAGGAAATGTAGTCACTGCCGAAAAACTGGCCGAAAGTATTAAATTAATTAACAATAAACGAAAAGCTCTGGAGCGTCTTTACAATCTCCGTAAGAATGAGAATCTTCCAATCAGCGGATGTGATGTGCTTCTGATCTCCCAGATTGCATTCTATGATGATCCTGCAAGATTTACACAGATGACGAATAAGTTATGTGACGAACTGGATCAGAGAGTAAAAGACGGTGTAAGCGTTGTTCCTGCCGGAACCAAACGTATCATGCTGACCGGAACTCCTCTTGCAATTCCGAACTGGAAGCTTCATAATATTGTAGAGACCAGTGGTGCTGCAATCGTCTGTGAAGAGATGTGTACCGGAACCAGATATTTTGAAAATCTTGTCGATGAAAGCAAGACAACTCTGGAAGACCAGTATATGGCTCTGGCTGAAAGATACATGAAGATCAACTGTGCATGCTTTACACCAAACGAAGGCCGTATTGATGACATCTTACGTCTTGCTAAGGAATACAAAGTTGACGGTATCATCGATGTGAACCTCAAGTTCTGTAACCTTTATGATACCGAAGGCTATTTCGTAGAGAAAGCACTGAAAGAATCCGGAATCCCTGTCCTTGGAATCGAGACCGATTACACCGACAGCGATGCAGGACAGCTTCGTACCAGAATCAGTGCATTTATCGAAATGTTAGATAACAAATAATATCAGACAATCCATGTCCGATACATAACCGAGGTAACAGATCATGCAAAAGATACAGCATTATGTATTATTTCCCAACCATGACAACGGAATGCGTCTGTATGGGATATTAAAAGAAGCCGGAATCAAGACCACTATCGCTCCTACACCGCGCGTGGCCAGTAAATGCTGCGGCATCTCACTGCTCGTCAGAGAAGAAGACCTGGATACGATCCAGAAATGCATCGACGAGAATCAGATCGAAATATTAAAAATTGCCGCCATTGAACGGGATATCAACCCGAAGCGGGATAAATATTGTTAAAAAATATATGAGAAACGAGGAAATTTTATTATGGATTATATTGGAATTGATATCGGATCTACGGCATCCAAAGTCGTTGTAAAAGGAGATCATGATATACATTTTGTACTGCCAACCGGATGGAGCAGCAAGGAAACCTGCCAGACGATTAAGGATCGTCTACTGGAAGACAGTGTAGATGTACTGTCGGACGATTCAAAAGTGGTCGCAACCGGATATGGCCGTGTTGCCGTAGATTTTGCTGATCATGTTATCACAGAGATTACCTGCCACGCAAGAGGCGGCCGTGAGATGGCCGGTGATGAATGTGCAATTATCGATGTCGGCGGACAGGATACCAAGATCATCCTGGTGTCCGGCGGCATGGTGCAGGACTTCCAGATGAATGATAAGTGCTCTGCCGGAACCGGTAAATTCCTGGAGATTATGGCAAATCGCCTGGGCGTTACCCTGCAGGAACTGTTTGATATGGCGGATAAAGGAACTGTTCTTCCGATCAGTTCCCTGTGTACGGTATTTGCCGAATCTGAGGTCATCAACTATATCGGTGAGGGACAGAAGCGGGAAGATATCGCAGCCGGTGTTGTAGATTCAGTTGCAAACAAAGTGGCTCAGCTTGCCATGAAGAAAAACCTGCCGGAGAAAGTGATCCTGACAGGAGGACTCAGTAACAGCACCTATTTTACAAAGATTCTCTCACAGAAACTTGGACAGACTGTATCACCTACCGAACACGGAAGATATGCGGGTGCACTTGGTGCCGCACTCCTTGCAAAGGAAAAGAAAAAAAGATAATAAAAAAATAACGCAGAACCGGATTTATGATTTTAGAAAATCCGGTTCTGGTTTTTTTTGTATACATAGATTGACATACCTTTTCTGCCTTTTTATAATGAACAACGGAGACGGTATCTGTCCCTGACAGAACCATACTCAGAACTGAAGCACTGGAATCTCATAATTTTCAACAAAAATGAGCTTATATTTTTAGGAAATAAGACTCAGGACCAGATGTATTCTGGCTGATTTTTTTTCCTTAAAAGGAAAGGATATATGAGATGACACTTGAATTATTAAAAGGAAAGATCCACCGCGCTACTGTCATTCAGGCAGAACTTGATTATGTAGGAAGCATTACGGTGGATGAAGCATTACTGGAGGCTGCTGGAATTCTCGAATATGAGAAAGTCCAGATCGTTGATGTAAACAACGGAAGCCGTTTCGAAACGTACACCATCAGCGGACAGCGTGGCAGTGGAATGATCTGCTTAAACGGAGCTGCTGCAAGATGTGTCAGTACCGGAGATAAGATTATCATCATGGCTTACGGACAGTATACGCCGGATGAAGCAAAAGAACACAAACCTGCGGTTGTATTCGTAGATGAGGAGAACAAGGTAAGCCGCGTGACCAATTATGAACGTCACGGGCTATTAAAAGACATGGAATAAAAAGATACTCAATTATCATAACGTATTTTTTTTGCATGAAACCACCTGAGATCACAGTGTATTCAGAAGAGAACTCTCCGAATTATAACGAATAAAGGAGAATACCAATGCAGGTAACTAACACAATTGAAAAAACAAGAGAACTCGTAAATAACTGGAAAAAAGAAGGTAAGACCATCGGTCTTGTCCCTACTATGGGATATCTCCATGAGGGGCATGCCAGTCTGATCCGTCGTTGCCGCGAGGAAAATGATATCGTTGTTGTATCTGATTTCGTCAATCCGACACAGTTTGGACCGAATGAAGATCTGGAAGCTTATCCAAGAGACTTTGACCGCGACAGTGCACTTTGTGAAAGCATCGGAGCAGATCTGATCTTCTGTCCGTCACCGGCGGAAATGTATCATGATCCACACGCATTTGTCAGTATCGATACTTTATCTGATACGCTGTGCGGCAAGACGCGTCCGATCCATTTCAAAGGAGTGTGTACCGTTGTATCAAAGTTATTTAACATCGTAAAACCGGACCGTGCTTACTTTGGACAGAAAGATGCACAGCAGCTTGCTATCATCCGCAAAATGGTTCTGGATCTGAACTTTGATATCCAGATTGTCGGATGCCCGATCGTACGTGAAGAAGACGGACTTGCCAAATCTTCCCGTAATACATATTTAAGCTGCGAAGAACGCAAAGCTGCCCTCTGCCTTTCAAAAGCTGTAAAGAAAGGTCAGGAACTGATCCGGAATGGTATCGCCGCATCTGATGTATTAGAACCGATGTGTGAAATCATAAACAGTGAACCGCTGGCACGTATTGATTACGTATCCATGGTCGATGCACTCAGCATGCAGCCTGTTGACTCCGTAAATGCTGATGTCCTGGTTGCTATGGCAGTTTACATCGGAAAGACACGACTCATCGACAATTTCAGTTACGAGGTATAAGATATGGAGCATGTTACAAATGCATTATCACGGCTCAGCTCTGTTCTTACCAAATATATCGGAATGATTATTATCTGCTTTTCTGTCATTGCCTTCTTCTGGCGTGATGGATTTGCATGGACTACAAACTATACTTCGATCTTTCTCGGCGTTGCCATGTTCGGCATGGGACTGACTATTCATATCGGAGATTTTAAAGTGGTATTTACCAGACCCAAAGAGATCATTATCGGATTTGCCGCACAATATACGATTATGCCGCTGATTGCATGGGGACTCTCGGTCCTCCTTCATCTGCCAACGGATATCGCACTTGGTGTCATCCTGGTCGGATGCTGCCCCGGCGGAACTGCCAGCAATGTGATTACTTATATCGCAGGTGGTGATGTTGCACTTTCTGTTGGCATAACAATCACTTCAACTCTGGCAGCACCGGTTATGACGCCGCTTCTGGTATATCTACTTGCCGGTGCATGGGTTCAGGTATCTTTTCCCGGGATGGTGATCTCGGTTGTAAAGGTCGTACTGATCCCGGTTCTTCTGGGTATCCTTCTCCGTAGACTGATCGGCAGACATATTGAGAAATTATCCGGCATCCTTCCGCTGATCTCTGTTGTATCCATCGTCATGATCATCAGCGGAATCGTCGCAGTAAATGCGGAAAAAATCATGACATCCGGATTCCTCGTACTCTGTATCGTTATCTTACATAATCTTGCAGGTATGGGACTTGGATTACTTGCCGGACGCATCTTCCATGTGGAATATGACAAAGCAACTGCCCTTGCGATTGAAGTCGGTATGCAGAACAGCGGTCTTGCTATCACACTTGCCACCGCAAACTTTGCTGCAAACCCATTTGCCACACTGCCTGGGGCAATCTTCAGTGTATGGCACAATATTTCAGGCTCTTTATTCGCAAGTCTCCGGCGCAGCGGAAAGTATAAGATAAAGGAACAAATAGCCAAAGCAGAGCATGTAATTTAATATATACAGCAAAAACCTCCTGTGAATGGAACATATCTAATTCCATCCACAGGAGGTTTTTTATGCCTCTTTACATTACCAACGTACCAATCAGATGCACGATAAATGCTGCGATCCACGCAACCATACATTGTCCCAGCACCACATATGCCGCCCATTTTGCGCCAAGTTCTCTCTTGATCGATGCAATGGTTCTGTCTACATTTACCGTAAGCTGTCTCTTTGCAGCATCCCCCACCAGTCTGTCGCCATTTTTCGTAATGGCTACTATCGATGGTGTGGTACGGTTGCCTTCGACATTCGGTATGATTGTCGCCTGTTCGCCTTCCAGAACGGCCACGCAGCTATTTGTCGTTCCTAAATCTATTCCTATTACCCTGCTCATGTATGATCTCCTTTTCTATCCGGACGAAGATATCTATACTGATATATCCTGTATTGTGTAATATCTATATAAATAGTATCTACTTTGTTTTTTCTAAAAGTATGATAGACAAGTTTTTTGAATAAATTGTGTATAGTTTATAAAGCAAGTATAAAGTGTTTCATAAAACTTTGGCTGGCTTTTGAGTTAAGAAAGAGCTATGATATCTAAAGAGTTTTACAGAAAGTGGTGTTTTTATATGCGAGAGAAAACAAAAGCAATTCTTTATATAATTCTGGCCGGTGTCGGTTTTTCTTTTATGAACGTATTCGTACGATTATCCGGCGATCTTCCTACGATTGAAAAAGCATTTTTCCGCAATCTGGTCGCAGCATTCATCGCGCTTGTTGTCCTGATCCGAAGTGATCTCGGACTGCATTATGAGAAACGGCACATTCCGATGCTGTTTATGCGGTCGATCTGCGGCACACTCGGTATCATGTGTAACTTCTATGCAGTCGATCACATGAACATTGCCGATGCTTCGATCTTAAATAAGCTGTCACCGTTTGCCACTGTTATCTTCTCGATCTTCCTGTTAAAGGAAAAGGCAAGTCTGAAACAATATGCTGCTCTGATCGGGGTATTCATCGGTGCTTTATTTGTTATCAAACCATCCCTGAACTTCGCTGATTTTGCTCCGGGTCTCATCGGTTTTACCGGCGGTATGGGTGCAGGCGCTGCTTATGCGGCAGTAAGATATCTAAGCAACCACGGTGCAAAGAATCCACAGATCGTATTCTTTTTCTCCGCATTTTCGACTCTGGTCATGCTGCCATTTGTGATCGTCTTTTATAAACCGATGTCATTTTTCCAGTTGTTCTGTCTGTTCATGGCAGGTGCCTCCGCTGCTGTCGGTCAGTTCTCGATCACGGCTGCTTATTCACATGCTCCGGCAAAGGAAATATCGATCTTCGATTATTCGCAGATCATCACCTCGGCAATCCTTGGTTTCATCTTCTTCAGCCAGATACCGGATGCATTGAGCTTTATCGGGTATGCCATTATCATCGGCATTTCTTATCTGAACTGGCGCGCAGGATTAAAAGCAGATGCAGCCGGCAAGTAAATTTAGATACTTTTTTATAATCATTACTATAATATTTCTTATTATTTATATGGCTAACAGATTTGTATTAAACGAAACATCTTATCATGGAGCAGGTGCGATCACAGAGATCGCTACAGAGGCCATCGGCCGTGGCTTCAAGAAAGCATTTGTCTGCTCTGATCCTGATCTCATTAAGTTCGGTGTTACTAAGAAAGTAACAGATGTTCTGGACAACACTGGTCTTGCATATGAGATCTATTCCAACATTAAACCAAACCCAACCATCGAGAATGTTCAGTCAGGTGTTGCTGCTTTTAAGGCTGCTGAAGCTGATTACATCATTGCGATCGGTGGCGAATCATCCATGGACACAGCAAAGGGCGTTGGTATCGTGATCGCAAATCCGGATTTTGCTGATATCAGAAGTCTTGAGGGCGTTGCTCCTACCAGGAATAAATCCGTACCTATCTTCGCTGTACCTACAACAGCCGGAATTCCAGCCGACTTAAAAGATATCGTAAAACCGGAGGATATTCCTTTCCTTGCTCAGTCTGCATATGATGATGCATGCCGCCCAGGCAATCCAAAGGAGACAAGCGTTGAGGATATCACCAAGCTGTACGAGTCATTGATCTAGGATTTATATAAAAACAGGGATGTTACATCGAGGGCATCATAATCATTATGATACCCTCAACGTTACATCCCTGTTTTTTATTTTATCTACATCTCACGGAATCTCTTATATCTTGCAGCAGCAATCTCCTCGCCGCTCATTCCATCGAATTTCTTCAGGAATTCCTTGGCATTCATTTTAATGAATTTACCGATATATGGGACAGATTCTTTATCTGCTCCGCCATACTCAGGAATAACCTTCTCGATCACACCAAGTCTTGAAAGATCCTGTGCGGTAAGCTGCATAACCTCTGCCGCCTCCTCTGCACGATTGCTGTCCTTCCAGAGAATTGATGCATAGCCTTCCGGTGAAAGAATGGAATATACTGCATTTTCAAGCATCCATACTTCATTACCAACTGCCATAGCAAGTGCTCCACCACTACCGCCTTCACCGATCAGGATACAAAGTACAGGAACTTTAAGGGCTGACATCTCGTAAAGGTTTCTTGCGATTGCTTCACCCATACCACGTTCCTCTGCTTCCAGTCCACAGAATGCACCAGGTGTATTTACAAATGTGATGATAGGACGGTTGAACTTCTCTGCCTGTTTCATCAGACGAAGAGCCTTACGGTATCCATCCGGAAGCGGCATACCGAAGTTACGCTCCATACACTCTGTCATGCTGGAACCCTTTACCTGTGCGATCACGGTTACAGGCTGTCCATCGATATGACCGATACCACCAACGATTGCTTTATCATCATTCATTGTTCTGTCTCCATGGATCTCATGGAAATCATCACAGATATAATCAATATAATCAAGTGCGCAAGGACGAGTCATCTGTCTTGTACCACGAATTTTCTCCCAAGGAGTCTTATTCTCAACAGAAGTCAATCTCTCCTTTAAGATCTCGCTGATATCAAACTTCTCATCTTCTTCCTTATCGAAGTTTGCATAACCGGTTCTCTGTTTATGCGTAACGATCAACTGATACATGGTATCCTTCATCTTATCTCTGGTGATAATACCATCAATAATACCATGCTCTACCAGGAACTCTGAACGCTGGAAGCCTTCCGGAAGATCCTGTCCGATCGTCTGCTTGATAACACGAGGGCCTGCAAATCCAACCAGAGCACCAGGCTCACCTAAGATGATATCGCCAAGCATTGCAAAGCTGGCTGTTACACCACCGGTTGTAGGATCTGTAAGGATCGATACATATAACAATCCGGCTTCCGAATGTTTCTTCAATGCTGCGGAGGTTTTTGCCATCTGCATCAGGGAAATGATACCCTCCTGCATTCTGGCACCACCGGAACAACAGAACATGAATACAGGAAGCTTTTCTTCTGTCGCACGCTCAACCGCTCTGGCAATCTTCTCACCAACAACATAGCCCATACTGCTCATCAGGAATCTGGCATCACAGATACCGATCATTGCCGGCTCACCATTAATCAGAGCCTTACCGACTGTAACCGCTTCTTTCAGTCCTGTCTTTTCCTGCGCAGCCTTAACCTTATCCTCATATCCGGCTGTATTTAACGGATTTGACATCGGCATATCTTCAAACCATGGTTCAAATGACTTTGGATCTGTTACCATCTTAATACGGTTCTTTGTCTTAACACGGAAATAAGAACCACATTCATAACAGATATATTTTGCCTTTACAACTCTCTGCTTATCAAGCTCAGCTCCACATTTCGGACATTTTACAGTCTCCGGTTTTGGCTGTTCTGCTTCGACAGCCTTCATTTTTTTCATCTCGGCTTCTTTTGCCTTTTTCTTTATAAATAACATTTCTTTTTACTGCTCCTTATATTTCTGTAAAAGAATACATGCATTATGTCCGCCAAATCCAAGAGAATTGCTGATCGCACAGTCAACCTCCTGCTCATATGGCTCTTTACAATAATCAAGATCCAATTCTTCTTCACTCTCATGAAGGCCACGGGTTCTGTGGATATAGCCTTCCTCGATCGTCTTTGCTGTAACGATACATTCGATCGCACCTGCTGCGCCAAGAAGATGTCCTGTCATAGACTTTGTAGAATTAATCTTGATGTCCTTTGCATGATCGCCAAATGCTTTCTTGATCGCTCTGGTCTCAACCAGATCGTTTAAATGTGTACTGGTTCCGTGTGCATTGATATATGCAACATCCTCCGGGGATACGCCTGCATCTTTTACAGCATTTAACATAGCTTTTGCAGGGCTCTCGCCTGAATCTTCCGGTGCTGTGATATGGAATGCATCACTGGAGCATCCGTATCCGCTGATTTCTGCATAAATCTTTGCGCCACGCTTCTTAGCATGTTCCAGTTCCTCAAGAATAACGATGCCGGAACCTTCACCAAGAACGAAACCATCTCTCTCTTTATCAAATGGAATTGAGCATCTGTCCGGATTATCAGATGATGACAACGCTGTTAATGCATCAAATGTCGAGATACCGATCGGTGAAACTGCTGCTTCTGTACCACCGGCGATCATTACATCTGCATCTCCATACTGAATTGTACGGAATGCTTCACCGATACTGTTTGTACCGGATGCACATGCTGTAACAACATCAATACTCTTTCCCTTGCAGCCAAGCTGAATCGCAATATTACCTGCTGCGATATTGCTGATCATCATAGGTACTGTAAATGGGCTTACACGATTCGGTCCCTTTGTCATGATCTTCTCATATGCACTTTCAAGTTCCTGAAGACTTCCTACACCGGAACCAACACAGGTTCCAACCATGTATGGATCTTCTGCTGTCATGTCAAGCTTTGCATCTGCAACTGCTTCCTTTGCTGCTGCAACCGCGAACTGTGAAAATCTTGCCATTCTTCTTGCAGCCTTTGGATCAATATAATCTTTTGCTACAAATCCTTTTACTTCACCTACAACCTTGCACTTATATTCTGATGCATCAAACTGTGTAATCGGTCCAAAACCATGTCTGCCTTCTTTTAAGCCGTTCCAGAACTCATCCACATTCAAGCCAAGTGGAGTAACCGCTCCCATTCCTGTAATCACTACTCTTCTACTCATATTCAATAATTCTCCTTAATATAAAGTATGATTTCCATTTTCTTCCATATCTATACCATCCAGATTATCTGTGAAAGATATAGAAGAAATCCTGCATTGTTAAATTCTATAAAAATTTACTTTGTCAGCTTATGTATAAACCACACATACTGCACAGAATGCATGGTTACGCCGATATTGTACTACATTTTACAAAAATATGGAAATAAATCTTGTAAAGTTTTTATTAATTATCTCACGATTTCGCGGCATACTTCGTCTTCCGACAACATTTCTCCGCTATTTTTCTTTTCGTATTGAATGGAAAAGATAAATTTCTTACTGATGAAATAATTCAAAAAGATCACAAGGATCGATGTAAACACCTTAACGCCCATCGCATTCCATTTCAGTCCGGTGACAAGCGCAAAGATAATTCCCGTTTCGATCAGAAGTGTAGATACCCGGCTCAGATAGAATAATGCCAGTTCGATAAAATATGCCTTTACCGTGGCTGCCTTTGTGTGGAATACAGATTTGCGGTTTGTCGCAAATGACACATAGTTGTACAAAATCCACGACATATAATTGGCATAGATCTCATTTATCCCGCATTTGTACATAAAAAACCAGGCAGACCCTAAGTTCACTGCCCCTACGAGTATGCCCCATGCGATATATATGTATATTTCCTTTGGTATTTTGCGTAAAAGTTTCATACCATTCTCCCTATAGTCCTGATATCGGAAGCTGCTTGAGTGTCATCTCTTCTTCCGGAAATTCCCGGACGATGCGATCATACATTTTACGGTTAAAAGCTTCCCTTTCTTTATAATTGAATTTCAGAATGTTCTTATAGCCCCATAAATGTGTGAAGATATCCTGGTTCTCGATCTGTGCCGAACCGGGAAAAAAAGATGATATCTGCTTTCCCTGCTTCTCTGCGCACATCGCAAGAAGCCGCTGTTCCGCAAATACCATATGGCAGAGATTCTCCTCTGTCTCCAGACAATTCTCCATAAATGTGATCGAACTGTCAACATAATAATTCTTAAACGTTTCATCCGCGATATATAACATACAGGTATTGACCGGAAGAACCTCAAAGCTCCAGTCCGGGTCAAACCGATACTCCGGCTTCATATGGAAAAACTCTTTTCCCGGATACACATCAGGGAATATCCCTTCTCTGTGTATTGCACAGATATCCGTATCTTTTATAATATTCCGTATATCCTTCCAGATGATCAGATCCAGATCCACCATGACCGCAGGCATCTGCATTTTTTTCAATGAATATAATTTGCCGGCTGCCCAGAACACCTTTTCCGGTACCGCTTCCGGCACTGTAATTTCCTCGATTCCGAGATTCCAGATGTGCGCAAGTCCCAGCTTCTCGATAAATGCTCTTGCCTCTTCATCCGCACACAAACGGATCCCCCCATTGTGTTTTCTCCACATCAATGCCGAAAGAATCATCGTAAGGACTTCATAGTCCTGCATCCAATATTCTTCCGCTTGTTTTCCCGCCATATATGGTTTTGACCATAAGGAATGAAATCCGTCCATATGTTGTCCTTTCAAGATAATTGAAAATCGACTAAATATTGATTAGCTGCAGGCTCTTGACCTTCTCAGCCAAGGGACGCTTCCGCTCTATATTAAATCCAGCCCATAGCCAAATGTGCTGTTTCCGCCTTTTCTGCTGCATGGTCGTTTTGACCGGTTTATAAGCTGCCATTCCGGCGGCATATAATACCAATGTGGAATGTCATAATCATCTGCCCCGCCATCTGTTACCTGATAAAATGTCGGTGTGTACCGGCTGTCTGCTAAAAATCCACACTGGCTGCCATTCTCGTATTCCCACTCATACATCCAAGGTCGATTACTGCTTGTCCAGAATTCACGTTCACTACCAACAAAAGTTCCATGTTGACTGCCTGCTAATATTTTGCTCTGGCTTGTACCGAATAAGCTTCGTTGACTGCTCATCTGGCTTCCAGATACATCCGTACGATTTCCTTTACCGCCATTCTGCGAACCCTGTATCCTCACGTTCTCTGCTTTCTTCTTATAATCAACCGGGATTAATATATTTCCGTTAAATTCCACACTAAAAGGCCTGCCATTCCACATTACATATGTGCGATACGGATACAGCCTGCCCTCATGTGCGATCAACTTCATATAAACAGGAATTCCACCTGTTTTTTCTTCCAACTGTCTTGCCTGTTTTCCTGTTGCCTTTATAAAATAACCACCCGAAGGCAGTCTGTCATTCAGGATGGAATTCAATTCCTCATTCCACTCTATATAAACATTAAATTCCCCATTATCATTACGATAGTTTCGCATATCAAAAAAAACCAGACCGGCTGCCACTGGAAGCATGTTAGAAATTCTGTTATCAAATTGTGAAAGTTCCTCTCCGGTTCTCTGCAAAAACAATGAATATACGAAACTCATTCAAATCTCCATTCTGACACCCACAAATATGCTGTCCCAATTTTTCTGTCTCACAGGCGTCATTTGTTCGCCCTTCACGCTAAAAAAACGCTACAATCCCATACTAAATACTCATGATATTATGGTAAACCATTTACCCATTTATTTCAAGAAAAATCACACTTTCTTGCAATGAAAAATCAGCAGAATCAGGACTTCAAAAGCCACAAATATTAACAGCCGCAGAATTCCTGCAAATAGAATAATCATCTTTAGACAATAGACAAAAGCCGGACACTATCTCTTTAAACCAAAGATAGTGTCCGGCTTTTATCTATCTACAATTTATGCATCTTTATTATCTGCTAATGCTGCTGTGATGATCGCCATAGAATAAACCTCATCTGCTGTACATCCTCTGGACAGATCGTTGATAGGAGAATTAAGTCCTAACAGGATCGGGCCATATGCTGAGAAGTTACCCATTCTCTGTGCAATCTTATAACCGATATTTCCTGCATTGATATCAGGGAAGATAAAGGTATTTGCATTTCCTGCAACCTCTGACTGTGGACATTTCTTCTTTGCAACTCTAGGTGATACGGCTGCATCGAACTGAATCTCACCTGAGATCGGAAGATCAGGGTTACGCTCCTTTGTCTTTCTTGCTGCATTTCTCATCTTATCCACATCTTCGCCCTTACCAGAGCCATAGGTTGAATAGCTTAAGAATGCAACCTTTGGATCTACACCGAAGATTCTTGCACAACGAACCGTCTCCTCTGCGATCTCAACCAGCTCATCTTCATTTGGCTTGATGTTGATACCACAGTCACCCATAGCGAACACTTCATTACCACCTGTTGCAAACGGACGTACCAGAATGAAGCAGGATGAAACCAGTGTGTTGCCCGGTCTTGTCTTGATCAGCTGTAAAGCAGGTCTTACTGTATCTGCAGTTGAATATGTAGCACCACCGAGAAGCGAATCTGCAATTCCCATCTTAACAAGCATCGTACCAAAGTAGTTGTTCTGATACAGGATCTCTCTTGCCTGCTCCGGTGTCACACCCTTGCTCTTTCTGAGTTCACAGAACATCTCAACCATCTCATCCATACGATCAAAATTCCTTGGATTAATGATCTCGGAACCTCTTATATTAAAACCGCTTTCCTCTGCAACTTCATAAATCTTATCAGGATCTCCTACAAGAATCGGATGCAGGAAGTTACTTGCAAGAAGTCTTGAAGATGCTTCCAGAATACGGGGATCAGTACCTTCAGTCAAAACAATTGTTTTTGGATTTTTCTTCAAAATATCGATCAATACACCGAAACCAAAATTTTTACGTTCTTCCACGATTATAGTCCTCCATTGATTATTTATACGAATCATATATCATGCATTACATACACGTTCCGTATATTTTCAGTATTAAAAGCTATACTTGCGCATAGCGAGTCATCTTACTTTTATTATAGTGATTTTTAACGAATAAACAAGGTTTTCCATCGAAATAATTGTACCTTTTTTTGAACAATTATAAAATTAGTTCTTGACAAATATATCATACCGGTGCAATATGAATACAATAAAACAAACCAATGAGCAAGAAGAGTAGCTTATGAACAACATGTCCAGAGAACTGCAGGTGGTGAGATTGCAGTGATGATTTCTTAAGTGAATGGACTTGCGAGGGCAAACCGAACGAGCGAATCTAGTAGGGGCGACGGAGACTTCCCGTTATAGAAAGTACATATATGTTAGTATATGGTTGAGTGCATCAGATTTTGATGAATATAGGTGGCACCGCAGGAGTGTTGTATTTGTATCTTGTCCTATAAGCGTTTTGCTTTTGGATGAGATTTTTTTATGCAATCTTCTGATGGTGCTTTTTCTTTTTATAAAAAGCAACTTAGGCAAAGCGCACCTCACCATACATCAACAATTTCAAACAACTTATTAAACTATTATTTATGAACGAGGTGAAACATATGATACGACCAACACTTAGCGAAGCAAAAGAATACGCCGAACAGGGATACCACATGGTTCCGGTCTGTTATGAGATGCTCTCCGATATCATCACTCCGATCAATCTGCTAAAGAAACTAAAAGCGGAAAATGAGCATTACTACATTCTGGAAAGCGTGGAGAATCAAGAGCTCTGGGGAAGATACACTTTCCTTGGATACAGTCCAAAACTGGATATCATCTGTATGAACGGAACCCTGACATTAAAGGATGAGAACGGAGCAGTCATCAAAGAGACCTCCGGCATCCATCCGGAAATCTTCATCCGTGAGGTTTTAAAAGATTATAAGAGCCCTAAGATCGAAGGCTTCCCTACTTTCACCGGCGGACTGGTTGGATATTTCTCTTATGACTATCTGAAATACAGTGAAAAGAAGCTGGTGCTTGATGCAAAGGACGAGGAAGGATTTCAGGATGTCGACCTGATGTTATTTGACAAGGTGATCGCATTTGACAATGTAAGATCCAAGCTGATCCTGATCGCAAATGCCGGCACAGCAAATATCGAAGAAGGATATCAGAAAGCCTTACAGGATATCAAAGAAATGAAAGAACTCATTCTCCATGGCGCAGAAGCCGATATTCCTGCTCCTGTTCTTAAGACAGAATTCAAACCATTATTTGACAAAGAAGCCTACTGCCGGATGGTAGAAAAGGCAAAGCACTATATATATGAAGGAGATATTTTCCAGGTCGTGCTTTCCAACCGACTGGAAGCCGAAATGGAAGGAAGCCTGTTCGATACCTACCGGCTGCTCCGAAGCACAAACCCATCTCCTTACATGTTCTACTTTGACGGTGACACGATCGAGGTTGCCGGGGCTTCCCCTGAAACTCTGGTCAAGGTAGAGGATGGCGTTCTCCACACATTTCCTCTGGCAGGCACAAGACCAAGGGGAAAAACAAAGGTCGAAGATCTGGAACTGGAAAAGAGCCTGATGGCAGATGAAAAGGAACTTGCAGAACACAATATGTTAGTGGATCTCGGAAGAAATGATCTCGGAAAGGTCAGTCAGTTTGGAACGGTCGAAGTCGAACGATATATGTCCATCCAGCGTTATTCACACGTTATGCATATCGGCTCTACCGTACGCGGAACACTCCGTGAGGATCTGGATGCGATCTCCGCTGTCGATGCGGTTCTTCCGGCCGGAACCTTATCCGGTGCACCGAAGATCCGGGCATGTGAGATCATCAACGAGCTTGAAAATAACAAACGAGGTATTTACGGCGGCGCGATCGGTTATATCGATTTCTCAGGAAATCTGGATACCTGCATCGCGATCCGAATCGCATACCGCAAAGGAAATAAAGTATTTGTCCGTTCCGGTGCCGGCATTGTAGCCGACAGTGTACCGGCAAATGAATTCCAGGAATGCATCAACAAAGCAAAAGCCGTAACGGACGCATTGATTAATTCTCAGAAAATACGAGGTGACGAAGCATGATATTACTGATCGATAATTATGACAGCTTTTCCTACAATCTGTATCAGCTTGTAGGAAAGATCAATCCTGACATCAAGGTGATACGAAATGACGAATATACCTGTCAGGAGATTGAAGCAATGAATCCGGATAAGATCATCATTTCACCGGGTCCCGGAAGGCCTTCCGATGCAGGTATCTGTGAAGAAGCCATCTCCTATTTTGCCGGCAAGGTTCCGATCCTTGGTGTCTGTCTCGGACATCAGGCAATCTGTGAAACCTACGGTGCAACGATCACATACGCCAAAAAGCTGATGCATGGCAAAATGTCCGTTGCAAATGTCGACATCAACTGCAAACTGTTCAAGGGACTTCAGAAACGGATCGAGGTTGCCAGATATCATTCTCTTGCCGCTTCCGAAGAAAACTTCCCGGATGTTCTTACCGTTATTGCCCGAACCGACGATGATGAGATCATGGCAGTCAAACACAAGGATTATGAAATATATGGTGTCCAGTTCCATCCGGAATCGATTCTGACACCAAAAGGAACGATCATCTTACGAAACTTTTTAGAGGCATAACCAGACATTTGCAGGTTACAATACACTACTTAGATTAAACATTTTTGCCATTACCAACCAGGGAACGCTTCCGCTCATTTCCACTCTGTGTAACTTCGAACTAACCTCGGCTTAAGCCTCGCTAAGGTCTCAGTTACCCCTGCAGCGGTACTAAGATGCTGCTAATGCACCA
>OLOH01000871.1_pt1 | contig 19386 bp, 22 predicted proteins | sample 1673221 | NCBI WGS metagenome assembly OLOH01 (sample SAMEA3136767, study PRJEB25190) | human gut metagenome
ACAGACCCAGGAGGACTATCTGCCTTCGGAGATCGAGAAGTTCAAGGACGCCACCGGCTATGAGGAATGTCTGGATGTGGACCCCCAGGTGATCCGGGAGGCCATCGAAAACCCGGATCAGTCCCATGTGGACGAGATGCTGACCTTTGCGGAGCAGGCAAACCGGGAGTATGAGGCGGAGTTGTACGGGCAGCAAGCGGCGCCCACGCCGGACGACCGGGAGACCGGCGAGACGGTGCGGACCCCCAGGGGCACCTTCCATGTGACGGATATGAGCCGGGAACAGATGGAGGCGGCCGGATACGGTTTCCACCATGAGTCCGAGGACGGGAAGTATCTTATCATGGCCAACGGCAGCTGCGCCTTTGCCATCCCCAGCGGAGCCGCCCCCGAACATACCGCACCGGAGAAGCTGACCGTTCTGGTGGTGGAGCCCATGAAGGAGCCCTATGTGAAGGAGATCGACCCCGGCCTCCATGCGCTGCAAGCGGAGGTGGGCGGCGATATTGCCGCCTCCTATCCCTTTGACGATCCGGTGGGGCTGGTGCTGAATGATGAAGGAAAGCTCATTGGTCTGGACCTGAACCGTTCCCTCCGGGACGAGCATGGGGAGATTTACGACATCGTGGCAGGCACCTTCCTGGTGGTGGGCCTGGGACCGGAGAGTTTCGCATCCCTGCCCCCGGACATGATCCAGAAGTACACCGAGCAATTCAAGCGGCCGGAACTGTTCGCCAGCATCAACGGGCAGATCGTGTCTGTCCCCGTGGAGCCGGAAAACCCGCTGCGCACGGCGGAAATGACCCTGGAGGATGACTATGGCATGATTGACGGGATCATCAACAACGGCCGCCGTGGTGAGGAATTGGAGAAAGCCCAGACCGAGGCGCGCAGGACCACGCCGGAGAAAAAGCCCTCCATCCGGGAGCGGCTGGAGGACGCGAAACGGGAGTGCGCGGAACGGAAAAGCCCGGACAAGCCCGCCCCGCAGAAGAAGCCCCCGGAGCATGACTTATGAGCCGGAGCAAGAAATGGCGTCTGGAATGGGCGTTCTTCCTGGGTGAGAACGGAAGACGCCAGTATAACAAGCTATGCAAGGGCTGTGTCCATCCCTGCAAGCAGAGTTTCCGGGCGGTGGTGTTGTCCTGTCCGCACTATCTTTCCAGCCGTTCCAAAAAGTGCGGGAATTAGGGTTCAAAATGGGCGAAGAAACAGCCTGTGGCGGATTTTCTGTGTAGAGGCAGTATGATTCCCCATGTGGGGCGGCAGGGCCTTCCTGTATAGGGAAAACGCCGGATTTTCACCTTTTATCAAGCAAAATGGGAGCGTCAACATCGGATGCAGTTATCCGAGGTTGGCGCTCCCATTCTTTTTTTGTTCTGGCTGCATCGCAGTCGATCAGTCATCCTCTAACAGCTTGGAGGGCGGGATTTTCAGCACTTGGGCGATCTTGAACAATGTTTCAAGAGATACGCCACGAACCGTACCTGTTCCTTCTACCTGACCAACGAAGTTGACACTTTTCCCGATCCTCTCCGCAAGGACCTCCTGTGTCATCCCCGCCTTTTTTCTGTAATATGCGATCTTCAAGCCCAGAGTGATATAGCGTTCTGGAAACTCCGTTTGCATAATATCACCTCCTGATATTATGCTACCAACAAAACAGGTAAATTATAATTGAAACCAATTAGAGGATTATTTACTTTAAGTCAATGATTGTATATAATGAGAAGTGGATTATTTACTTTGTTGGAGAGGCTGGCTTGAAAATGGCGAAGATAGAACCGTGAACATATTTACTGTTAGTTTTTTTGGACACAGGATCATCCCGGAGTTTCGTGAGGCGGAGGATCGTGTGGAGGCGCTGGTTCATGCGCTGCTTTTGGAAAAGGAGTATGTGGAGTTCCTGATCGGACGGGACGGAGATTTTGACCAGATCGTTTCCTCCGCTGTCAAACGCCAGAAGCGGATTGTACGGGATGACAACAGTTCCTTGATTTGGATACTGCCATATCCCACGGCGGAGTTACACAACAATACGGAAAACTTTGAAGCCTATTATGATGAAATCGAAATATGCGGCAGCGCGGCCAGCAGTCACCCGAAAGGTGCTTTTCAAATTCGCAACCGGCAGATGGTGAAGCGAAGCGATCTCGTTGTATTCTATGTGGACCATACAGGCGGCGGAGCTTATCAGACCATGCGCTATGCGCAGAAAGAAAAAAAGAATATATTAAATCTTGGAGAGATATGATAAAAAGTCTGTGTTTTTTTAGTTATGCCATAGGTGGTATTTGTTTGAACATGAGCAAAAGAAAAGAGCAGCCATTTTCGATGTGAAATCGGCCGCTCTTATGTGAGTATCGGTTTGTTGCGAAACATTGGTCATGACTCTGTGGTAAACGCAATATATATGCCCAAGTTGTTAGGTATATAGCTTATACTCAATGACTTCTCTTTATTTGATAAAACAGTCCCGATAGAAACATAATTTTGACCTTCTATTTCTTCGGAAACTTCTTCAATTATGGAAAAACCATCCTCTTTCAAAAGTTCCATATAAGCATTGTATTCATCATCTGTTAAATCAATAAGGGAAATACCACAATAACCTTTTGCTGCATCGAGAACGGCCCAACTTACAGTTCCAGGAGGAACAGAAAGACCTTCGGTATATTCATTTTCAGGCCACACACCTTCGTCCAACATAGTAAGACTCTCACTTGGGGAATTGTTTGTATCCTGTGTCGAATTTTGTTTTGAACAAGCGGTCAATGCAAGCACGATCACTAATATAAACGAAATAATAAATAATGACTTTTTCATAATTACCTCCATTTTTTATTTACATAACGAACAATCTGGATTACTGCAAGGATAGCGGAAACAATACCAATTATCAAAATAAGCAAGGAAATATCAATTCCCAATCCACTCGCAATTTGTATATTCGTCATAGCGTCTGCCTGTCCGATTGTCCCAGGCTCTATATGCCCGGCTCGCGTAGAACCATAAATCAAAAATGCGACAACAGAAACAATAAGTGCTACTATACCTGAAATAACCACTTTATGTTTGTGCAAAGAAGTAAGATCGATTCCTAATTGCTCAGCGGTGTTCTCTGCAAATTCTTTAGGATTTCCCAATCGATCAATTACTTGTTGCTCTGTTTCACCGTTTTCTAATGCAGAAGCAAAAATTTCATTCAGGTCACGAATAACCTCTTTCTTTGCTTTACGGGGGATATGTAATTCTTTTTCAACCTGTTTTATATATTTTTCTCTCATTTTGACGCCTCCACTTGTTGAGAATCCCCAATAAAATTATTTACGCAATCGGTGTATTTTTGCCAAAAGAAAATCAGTTCTTTTAGTGTTTCGTGACCTTTTGTAGTAAGGGAATAGTATTTTTTTGATCCTCCGTTTGCAGCTGCAGGAGCAATCCTGCATTGAATTAAGTCAGCTTCTTGTAAACGATATAAAATCGGGTAAACTGTACCCTCTTTTGCATATCCCAAAACGGCAGCGCCGTTGTTGTTCAGTTCGGTAATGATTTCATATCCATAGGTTTCTTTCTTTGCAATTAGACACAACAATATCATTTCAAGAGAGCCTTTTTTGAATTGTTGCACATAACGGCTATCCATTTATATCCACCCTTTCTGCGTCGCTATTTAGCAACGCTAATTAGTAAATATAAGTATATAAAATCTTATTAAAATTGTCAATAGCGTTAATGACCTGCTTTATAATGTCTTTTTCAATATTTTTTGTTACCACATGTTACAAAATGAGAACGAAATGGAAATGAGCGTCATCAACAGATGACGCTCATTAAGGTCTACTCTTGAATACAGTAAATGTTTCTTGCCAAAAATAGTCGGTAAATGGTCAAGGGAATATACCAGGCAGCCACCAGCAGCAGCCAGACCAGGACGAAACCACCGATCACTCCGCCAATAATAAAGTTCAGCAGAAATAACGGAAGGGCGGTTCCCAAAGAGCCGCCCGGCACGATCCAGGCAAACATCCGTGGGATGCCAAAAGGCAGGCCGCAAAGGATGAACAGCCATACATAGTCGGTGACGCCATCTTTTGTGCAGGCGGATTTGAAAATGCAGTACAGCAAAGCCGCCACCGCCACGGGCAGCACGCTCTTTTTGAAAAACTCTTTGATTACTTCGGATTTCGTCACAGTCAGCACCTCCATTCCTGGTTCCATTATATCAGCCGGATAACCATGCGCCCAGGGGTTTTGCAAAGACTGTAAAAAGTGCCCAATCCCCGTTACTCCAAGTCGTTGCTCCGCTGCCGCTGCTGTTCCTGTTCCTTCGGCCTTTCCAGCAGGGCGTCCACATTCTGGCGGAGGGTGTCATACTCCTTTTCCTCCCGCCGTATCTTCCGAAGTTCCGTTTGCAGAGCGGTCTTGCGGGCGGAGAGTCCGTCCAATTCTGCTTTCAGCTTTTCGGAGGAAGGAAGTTTGGTGAGTCCGGCCTTCTTGATCTCCCTGGCTGCCGCCTCGAATAAGATAATCTCGCTCTCAAAGCCGCGCAGGAATTTTTCCTTGTCCTTTGATGCCTTGTATCGGTCATAGACAGGTTTCAGCTTGCGATAAGTGTCGATCTGCTTTCCCAGAAGGGCAAGGTCGGCAATCCGTTGTTCCGTATCCCGCAGGTTTTCCCTGGTACGGATGGATGCGGCGGCAACGGCGTCGCACCGTTCCACCAATTCCTCATAGCTGCCGATGCCGTGTTCGGTAAGAAAGTTCATGGTGGCGGCCGCCCGTTTCAGATTCTCGATGGTCGCCCATCGCTGGTATCCGGTACTCTGCTGGGCCTTGATATTGTCCTGAATGTCAATGAGCAGGCTGACCTTCCCGCTGTGCTGCTGGGGCTGTCTGGAGGGTCGGAGGCCTCCGGCAATGCGGGAGACAACGGCTTCTTCCGTGTAATCGGCGCCCAGGGTTTTGAGCCGGGTGAACCTCTCCTGGTCCGGCGCCCTGGCGGAGATATACTTTCCCCGCTTGATTTCGTACCCTTCCCGCTGCAACCGGGCAAGCAAATCTTCCAGGCTGGAGGACACGGGGATCAGCCGGTCGATGGCGGCTTTCAGCTTTGCCTTGTAGCTGGTGCCGTTCTGTGCGGCCTGATGCTCAATGTAGCTCTTGCCCTTATCCCGGCCAGGGACGATGACGGACAAGCCGTGTTCTTTGCACAGCCGGTCGCTGGCCCGGCGTATCTCGTGATAGCTGCGCTTGTTGGAATGGTAATGCTTGTGATCGGTGAAGCTGACCGCATTGAAAATCAGGTGATTATGGACGTGATCCTTGTCAATGTGAGTGGTGAGGACAAATTCATATTTGCCGCCCAGGACCTCCCGTGCCAGTTCCATGCCGATCCGGTGGGCTTCCTCTGGCGTGACCTCCCCAGGCTCAAAGGCTTGGATCAGGTGGCGGCCCAGGTGCGTGCCCTTGTCAATAGAATGGCGGCGTGTCCATTCAAATTCAATGTCGGCGGTCTCGGCGGCGCAGCCGAAGGAGGACACCAGCAGTTTCCCGTCCGTCTTGTCGGGGTTGCAGATATAGTCAATCGCCGCTTTCAGCGTTGACTTAATAGGATGCGTCTTTGTAACTGCCATATCTGATCCAGCCTTTCCCGGATTTCCTCCATGTCGGCCTGATAGGTGGGGCCTCCGGCGTTGACCCGCTTGGCAATCTGATTGATGTTCCGGCCAATGGCGGACAGGAGCTTGTTCATCTCCTTAATGTCCCTGGTGTCCACCTGGATGATATATCCGTCAATCGCCATCTTCCGCAGGTAGGCGCCGATCCGCTTTGTCTGGAGCTGGGCCATCTTCTGTTCCATCAGTTCCTTTTCCTCGGCGGTCACATAGAACTTCACCTGGATATTTCGTTTTCGGTTTGCCATCGTGGTATCTCGCCTCTTTTCGTATCAGGGTTTGGGATGTTCCCAACAAGCATTTTTCGGGTTTAGGGGGAGGGTTCCCTAAAGCCAAAAATCGCAAGCGGGTACTCGCTTGCTGTGCTTGCTATCGTTTCTCTCTCCGTACCTAAGTAATCCGAAACTCCTGCCTTTGGCAACCATGAAAGCAAAGAAAAACGCTACAAACGGTATCCGTTCATAGCGTTTTCTAATCATTATCCAGTTGTGCTAACCACATCATTTTTCTTCCTCCGCTCTGGCATCCAAGATGGCCTGTGCGGTGGCAATGATGATTTTCAGTTCAGCCTCTGTCATCTCATCAAGCAAGGGATCAAGTTGTCTACGCGCCGTGGACTTACTCTCTGTTGCGTCCCCAAAGAGAAGTTGATCTACGGAGATATGATAACGGGTCACCAGTTCAAAGAAGATTTGGAGACTCGGATGCTGCCCTTTATTTTCAATATTGGCAAGATAGCGGGGAGACAAATACATTTCATTCCCGACTTTGTTGCGGGATTCCTTTTTCTCGTTTCTTGCCGCTTTGAGCGCCTGTCCAAAAGGCGTAAAATCATATTTTTCGACTGGTCGTTTTGCCATATTGATTCACCCTATTACATTCTACTGTTCACCTTTCTTTCTGAATATGTCTATACAATTCCCATAGATAGCCTATATAATTCCTTTTTTGTTTACAATAGAGGCCTTGAAGTACCCCTTTAACAATATATAATTAAAGAAGAGTTCCACATCAAGAAATATCCCCCAATATGGGTTCTCTATCCCAATACCTATAAGACTGCAATTCTAAGAATTGAAAAATAGTTGAAAACTATATTTTATAATATTTGAATGGAGGTGTTCGGTGTGTCATACAGAATCTTGATTGCCGACGATGAAAGCGACATCGTTTCCATGCTTGGCAGCTTTTTTGAGAGCAAAGGTTTTCGTGTCCTGCCTGCTTCCAATGGCGAAGAAGCCCTAAAACAAGTAGAAAAGCAGCCGGATATTATTTTGCTTGACATCAATATGCCCGGGACAGATGGTTTGGAGATCTGTCAGCGTATTCGGGATCACATATCCTGCCCAATCCTTTTTCTGACTGCTCGGATTGAAGATGCAGACAAGGTAAAAGGCTTTGCCGTTGGCGGTGATGATTATATTGTGAAGCCCTTTTCACTCGTAGAGCTTGAAGCGCGGGTACGCGCTCACCTGCGCCGGGAAGCACGACATAATTTTGAAGCGCAGATCAAGTTCGCCGGCGATCTGACGATTGATTATTCAGAGCGTTGCCTGTTCTTTGACGGTAAGCGTGTGGGGCTTGCCAAAAAGGAATTTGATATTGTGGAGCTGCTTTCTCAAAATCCGGGCCAAGTCTTTGATAAAGAGCGGATATATGAACGCATTTGGGGCTATGACAGCGAGGGCGACAGCAGCGTTGTGGCAGAGCATATCCGCAGAATACGATCCAAAATCGCGGCATATACCGACCGCATATATATTGAAACGGTTTGGGGGTGTGGATACAAATGGGTCAAGTAAATTGCCACAAGCACTATTTATCTCTCCGAAAAAGCCTTGTTCTCTATGTAATTGCCTTTGTTGTACTCGCAGTTTTTCTTTCCGTAGCCACTTTTTTTATTTGCGGCAGTGCTGCTGAAGATATTAGATCATCTTATCCCCCGTCCGGCGAAAAATATTATTTGACAAATGAACAGGGGGAACAGTTGGGCGACGGCGCTTACATCGGGACAGTGCCCGTCCCGATGTCTAAAGAGGACGAGCGTACCATTGCGCTACTGGAGAAACTTCCCATTGTTGCAACTCCTATCTATTCTGCATTCTGTATTATCGCTGCTGCGCTGCTGTTTTACAGAAACAGGCTGAAAAAGCCGCTTGCGGAACTGCGGACTGCTTCTGAAAAAATAGCGAACAATGACTTGGACTTTTCAATCGACTATGATAACAACGATGAATTGGGGCAGCTTTGCGCGTCCTTTGAAATCATGCGGACAACCCTTGCGGACAATTTCTCTAAAATGTGGCGGCAAGTTGAAGAACGAAAAGCACTCAACGCCGCTTTTGCTCACGATTTGCGTACCCCTCTAACAGTGCTAAAAGGCTATAATGAAATGCTGCAAGCCAGCGAAAATCCTCAAACACAAGAAACCGCCGCCATAATGGGCAAACATATCTCCCGTATGGAAAGCTATGTGAGCAGTATGAGCAATCTTAGGCGCATGGAAGATGCGCAGCCAGAGTACAAGTTGATAGACTTGCAGACAGTGGCATCTTCTTTGTATGACAGCGCAAAAATCGTATGTGCGAAAAACGGAAAAGAATTGATTTTTCAAAATGACATGCCTGTTTCGCAGTTATCCCTTGATGGGGCCTTTGTTTCACAGGTCAGCAATAACCTGATCTCCAACGCGGTTCGGTATGCCCGGACTGCGGTGACAATCTCTTTTGCTTTGCGTGACAATGGTCTGCTGCTTTCCGTATCGGATGATGGAAAGGGGTTTGACAAAAACGGTCTGCAAAAAGCCACCAGTCCATATTACACAGAGGAAAGCAACCATTCCGAGCATTTTGGACTTGGGCTGTATATTTGCAAGCTGCTTTGTAAACACCACAACGGCTATTTGAAGATCGAAAATACTGCATCCGGGGCAAAGGTATCCGCCTACTTCAAATCCCCTGCCTTGTAGATAAAAAGTAGATATTTTCCCTCTATACTCTCCATGAAAACACATGGAGAGTATTTTTTTGCTCCCTATGGAGAAAGGGGCTTTTTATGGAATTAAAAACGATCGGGCTGACAAAAAAGTTCGGTTCCAAAACCGCCGTGGACAATTTGAATATTACCTTAACAAATGGCGTCTACGGCTTACTGGGTGCAAATGGCGCAGGGAAAACAACGCTTATGCGTCTGCTCTGCAATATCCAAAATCCTACTTCCGGGAAAATTCTGCTGAACGGGAAAAACATTGTGGGGCTGGGTGAACGCTATCGCAATCTTTTGGGCTACTTGCCCCAGCACTTCGGATATTACCCGGATTTTTCAGCGTTTGACTTCCTGCTCTATGTTTCTGCCCTAAAAGGATTGGACGAGAAGGCGGCGCGGAAGAAGTCAAAGGAGCTGCTGGAAGCAGTAGACTTATCGAGAGAAAGTAAGCACAAAATCAAAACCTTTTCCGGGGGCATGAAGCAGCGTTTGGGGATTGCACAGGCCATGCTCAATGACCCCCATATTTTGATTTTAGACGAGCCGACGGCGGGGCTTGACCCGAAAGAACGCGTCCGTTTCCGCAATTTGATCAGCGCCTTTTCCAAAGACCGCATTGTGATCCTGTCTACGCATATTGTTTCCGATGTGGAGTTTATTGCGGAGGAAATCATCATGATGAAATCCGGGCAAATCATTCACTTTGGAAATCCGCAGGAGATCACTTCTGAAATCGACGGCCAAGTGTGGGAATGTACGGTTCCGACTGCCTATGCGGAAAAATACGCGGCTTCCTATAATACAAGCAATCTGCGGAATACCAGCGAAAACCAGACAATCCTGCGGATTGTTGGAGATCGTCCGCCGATGGAAAATGCAGTAAGGGTGCAGCCTACTTTGGAAGATTTGTACCTGTTCTATTTCAAAGGGGGCTGTGAAGAATGAAAAAACTGATTCTTTTTGAACTGCGGAAAGTGTTTTCAAAGCGTTTGGCGCTCATCGCTCTAATTGGAATTATCCTGTTCTCTGCCTTGCTATCCTTTTCCACCTTTCAAAATAAATATGCGTTTGACAAGAATATCGGTGAAGGTACTGGCAAAACAGCAGTAGAAATCGACAAGGAAATTGCAGCGAAGTATGAAGGAATCCTGACAGACGAAAAAGTGCAGCAAATGATGTCTGATTTTGCACCGACATCAGATTTACATGGATTGAGTGCAATCTATGTTTATCAAAACGCCATGCAATCGGCAGCCTTTTCACGGTTTTCTGATAAAGACGGAAATTGGAACGGATTAAGTGTTTCTGATGTGTTTGGCAATGAAGAAATCAAAATTGGCTATGTGGACGGTTGGCTTTCCACCAGCCGAAACATGGTGCGGGTTTTTGTCGCGCTTGCTCTTGCGGTTATCATCATGCTTGCTCCGATTTTCTCCGGCGAGTATGAAGGCGTTGACAATATCATATTGACAAGCAAATACGGAAAAACCAAATGTGCTACTGCAAAGGTAGTAGCTGGCATTCTCACCGCCATTCTCACCACTGCGCTGATAGTAGCTTTTAACTTATTTCTTGCGCGTGCTTTTTACGGAACGGAAGGATTGAATTGCAGTATTCTATTTGCTCCCAGCGAATATGTTGAAGCATTTATCCCTTTTAATATCACCTGTGGGACGCTGCTCAAATATCAAATCCTGTTGGCATTTACCTGTACCATCAGCGTTACAGGAATTACATTGTTGATGTCTGCAATCAGTAAAAATCAGATTGTAGCTTTGGTTGCGGCAATGGCAATTTTTCTGTTCCCGGTTTTGCTGCCGATCCCGGAAACAAATCCATTGTTCCGATTGGTCGGGCTTCTTCCTGTCTACCATGTTCTGGCTGTTTCGCTTCTATCGGTGGAACAAATGAGCAACGGTATGCTGTATGCGATATGGGCAATCCCGGCAGCACTGCTCTTTTTGGGAGTTGGTGCAGGTATCTCTCGCCGTGTATTTGCAAAGCATCAAGTTTTATAAATCATTCGCACAGAGCCGCTAACGGCAGATTTGCGCGAAATAAAAAACGGCGGCTTTAATACGAAATCAAAGCCGCCGTTTTCTTTTCGAAAAATAAGAATACGGGGGGTGTGTTAAAGTCGCCCTTTTTTAAGGACACGGCGGTATCTGGGAGGTATCGCCGTGTCCATTTTTATTTGTAACAATCCACCTAATACTTTTTGGTCAAAAAAAGCTATTACCCGCCGTCGGGATATTCCGACCATGAAGATGAACAGGTAAATCATGTAAATACATCTATCAATTCCTTTGCGCCTATCCGCATTTTGCGGATGGGCGCTTTTTGCCGTTTATGTGGGCCTTCGTCACCTGACGGAGCCTTTCATAAAAATTTCTTTCCTTTCCAGGTTGCCAAAATCGCAAGTCTTGGATTACTGAGGCGAAAGGGAGGAAATCACCACCCCGCACCTGTGCGGCGCGAAGGGAGGTGAGAATATGAAAGACTCCTATGAGCAACGCATTCAAAATCAGTTTGGCGCCTTCTGCGTCAGGGTTTTGAAGAATGAGGCCCGGCATATCCAGCGTGACTATGCCAGCCTTATGGACCAGGAAAAGCCTTTGGACGAGCTGACATCCTCCGAGCTGGAGCAGACCGCCGTGTGGGACGATTACTTTATGGACGAGCATGTCTTTGAAGTATTGGGACTTCCGGTAGTCGTAACCGGCAATGTCCTGGCCGATGCGTTAGCGCAGCTGCCGGAGGGCAAGCGGGATGTGATCCTGTTGTCCTACTTTCTGGGCATGACGGATCGGGAAATCAGCGAAAAGCTGCATATCGTCCATCAGACCGTATCCAAGCGGCGGCTCGTTACGCTGAAAGAACTGTACGAATATCTGGTAAAGGAGGGATTTGAATGGCCGGACATGTAAAGCCCATTCCGGTGCCTGTGATTCTGGCAGCCGTGAACGGTGACGAGATTGCTCTTGCTGCTGTCGTCGCTCATTATCAGAAGTACATTCGGGCTCTTGCCACCAGACCGGTGAAGGACGAGTATGGCAACGAATACCTGTATGTGGACGAAGATATGCGGCTCAGGCTGGAAACGAAGCTGATACATAGCATCGTGACGAGCTTCAAGGTGCTGCCGGTCTAAAGTTGTTCGGGGCAAGTTTCGCTCCCTTTCCTTGCCCCGACAATCCGGCAGCGGAGTCCATGATCCTTGACAAAGAAAGCCTGCGGGCAGCATAAGGCAGACGGATACAATCTGTCTGTGTGGAGCCGGTCGGCCGGTGCGCCATGACCCTGTTGCAAGTCCGCAGGACGGGACCCCTACCAAACAGGTGAGCGACAAAACCAGGCCGCAAAACAGGTATGGCAGCCTGTGGGCGAGGATGCACAGACAGGATAATGAGACTCCCGCGTTGAACGCCCTCAAAGCATTGCGCGGCGCACCCATCAGTATGGGCCGGGGTGAGATTCCCGTGGAGCTGCGGCCAGCAGCCATCCGTTTTCTGCCTCTTTTATGGTTTTAATGAAATGGCATGAAAGGGGCTTTATCATGCAGAAAAATCAATCTGAAAATAAATATGCCCCGCCTATGCGGAGCAAAAAGAAGATCGGCAACACGACCTTTATCGTCAATTCTTTTTTCCCTCAAACGGGAAACCAGACGATAGCCTCCAAACTGGAGAACCTGATAAAAGCCGATGTTCAGAAACAAACTGTGACTTGAAAACCTCCTAACAGGCAGACAGGGAAAAGAAAGCGCGGTATAATGAAGTTGGACTTCAATATCGTGTTTGACTGCCGGATAGGAGGTATTTATGTATTATCAGTCAAACACCGCTGCCGCGCTTCAATTCCCTTACACGGCTATGAGCTCCGAAGAACTTACAGCTTTGTATTGTCGCTTATCCCGTGACGATGAATTGCAGGGTGACAGCAATAGCATTGTAAACCAGAAAAAAATCCTGGAAAAGTATGCCCGTGAGCATGGATACAGCAATTTCAAATTCTATGTTGATGATGGCATCTCAGGTACGACCTTCAACCGCCCAGGCTTTCAGCAGATGATTGCAGACATTGAGGCTGGCCTTGTCAAGAGGGTCATCATCAAGGATATGTCACGTTTCGGACGTGATTATCTGCAAGTCGGTATGTATACGGAGATCATGTTTCCCGAACATGATATTCACTTTATTGCGGTGAATGATGGTGTAGACAGCACTCAGGGCGACAACGAGTTTACGCCCTTCCGCAATATCATCAATGAATGGTACGCCAAAGACACCAGCAAAAAAATCCGTGCCGTTATGAAAGTGAAAGGCAATGCGGGGGAGCATTTGGCTACCATGCCTCCGTATGGATACATGAAATCGTCTGATGATAAAAAGCAATGGGTGAAGGATGAAGAAGCGGCCCAGGTGGTTTATGAAATCGGTCTTTATATCATGGACGGATTGGGACCCTCGCAGATCGCAAGAAAGCTGACGGAAAGAAAAATCCTTACTCCGGCTGCTTACTATGAGAGTAAAGGCAGGACAACCAATGTCACAAAGAAAGGTTCTCCTTATGCCTGGGATTCTTCTACAATCGCCGACATCATGGACCGCTGGCGTGAATACCTGGGGCACACGGTAAATTTCAAAACCCGCAAAAAATCCTACAAGAGCAAAAAGACCCTTCTCAATCCAGAAACCGAGTGGAAGATTTTTGAGAATACCCATGAAGCCATCTGGACGGAGGCGATTGCCGATGCAGCAAGGCTTGCAAGGCAGACGCGGCGCCGCCCAACAAAGATGGGAGAAATGGGGATGTTCTCCGGCATGATGTTCTGCGCCGACTGCGGCTCCATCATGTATCAATGCAGGGCAACCAATTTCCGGCGCGATCAGGAATATTACCTGTGTTCCGGCTATCGGAAAAGCCGTGATGTATGTGGGCAGACACATTCCATCCGAACTGTTATCCTGGAAGAATTGGTACTTCAAAATCTGCGCGAGATCGTTTCCTTTGCATCACAGCGCAAAGACGATTTTGTGAAGATGGTCATGGATGCGGATATGCGCCAGCGTAACCGAGGTTTGGCAAAACGGAAGAAAACATTAGCCGATGCCGAAAGGCGAATTGCAGAACTGGACACCATTTTCAAACGGCTCTATGAGGATACCATTTCGGGAAAACTTTCTGACGAGCGTTTTCAAAAGCTCTCTACCGACTATGAGAAAGAGCAGCATCAGCTTCAAGATGTAGCAACTGCCCTCCGGGATGAAATTGAGACAGAGGAACGCAAAAGCGCCAATGTGGAAAGGTTTCTCTCCGTTGTAGAACGGTATACGGAAATTCCCGAGTTGACCCCATGTATCTTGCATGAGTTTGTCGAGAAGATCGTTGTCCATGCTGCCAGCGATCCGAAGGGCAAAAACCGCACCCAGGAGATTGACATCTACTATAAGGGCATTGGAGCCCTGGAAGTATCCAAAGTCACTTCATCAAGGCAAGAATGAGAAAAACGGCATAGCCGAAGCTATACCGTTTCTCTCTTGCCCCACGATGTTTTCTTATCGGGATGTGCCTTGAGGTTGCGGGTCTTTTTTTGTGCTGGAACTGGTAGGGTTCGAACAGGTCGGCCGCCCGAAGGCGGCAAGCAACAGTCCTGCGGACTGTTGCTTAGACCGCGGCTTGGCGAATCCACCAGCTCCCGCCAAAGTGTTGAACGCTAAAACGTATGTTTTATCGTCTAGTTCTTTTTTTATCTGACCGCACTTTTGACCGCATTTATTATAAAACCCATATCAAAGCGCCCCTCTGTTCCTATCACAGAGAGGCGCTTTTCTTCATTTCGATTTTATCAGGTTGCCTCCCGGCGGGCAAAGTAGGAGCCTACTGCGGTGATCTGCTTGGGCAGGTCAGGGCGGTAGAGGGGGGAATCCGGGTAAAAGCTGTTGATCACAACACCATTATCCCCTGCTCGCGCGGTGGAATGAATGTACTCTCCATTGCCAAGATAGAGCGCCACATGGCCGGGGAAATACACCAGATCTCCCACGCGCATATCCGAAACATGGGCTGGATGGATGGGGTAGCCCTCTTTCAGCTCGGAATCCCGCCAGATGGAAATACCGCACAGCAGGTATGCCATGCTGCACAGGCCGGAGCAATCAATGCCCGCCGGGGTTTTGCCGCCCCAGCGGTAGGGCGTGCCAAGGTAGCGCTTGGCTGCCTGGGCAATGGCTGCACGCAGCTTTTCCTGGTCCTGCTCGCAGGGCTGGGTGTACATCGGGGCCAGCGCATCCGCACGCAGGTAACCGGTGCGGCCATCCGGCAGCGTTACGGCCTGCCAGCCGTCTTCCGGCTCCCCCTGCACGGCCACGCGGGCGCCCAAGGGCAGGCCAGCAGCCACGCAGGCCCCCTGCACACGGGGTTCCGCCAGCACATCAGCCCAGCGGGCTATGACCACCATCTGCGGCTGAGCCAGCCATTCTTCCACCTTGGGGCCAGTCAGCAAAGCATCCTGTGCTACCCAGCCGGTATAGCCGTAAAAGGTGCGTACCGGTACCATGTGCTGTTCGGCTTCGCCGGTAATTTCCACCGGCATGCCCAGCAAAAGCTCATCCACCAGACGGGATTGCTGCGGGTTCTGCGCCCAGAGGGCCGGGTTTGTGGTAAGCGGCGCTATGGCCACGTTGATTACTGCCTGCATTGTTATTTCCTCACTGTGTTATCTCAGTCCCAGTTTTCGCCTGCGCGGTGGCAGGCAACCATACGGCCATCCCATTCCCGCAGCTCCGGAACCTCGGTGCGGCAGCGCTCCGTTGCGTAAGGGCAGCGGGTATGGAAGCAGCAGCCGGACGGCAGGTTGACCGGGCTGGGCACTTCGCCCATCAGCACACGGCGGTGCTGGTTGCGGCGGTGTGGATCCGCCTGCGGGATGGCATCCATCAAAAAGGCGGTATAGGGGTGCATGGGGCGGCTGTAGAGCTCTTCCTTGGTGGCAACCTCGCACACATGGCCCAGGAACATTACGCAGACGCGGTCCGCAATAAAGTTGATGACAGAAAGATCATGCCCGATGAAGAGATAGGTCAGGCCGTACTGCTTTTGCAGGTCCTTGAGCAGGTTCAACACCTGGCTCTGCACCGAAACATCCAATGCGGAGACCGGTTCATCGCAGACGATCAGGTCCGGCTGCAGCGCAATGGCGCGGGCAATGCCGATGCGCTGGCGCTGGCCGCCGCTGAACTGGTGCGGGTAACGGTTCAAAAACTCTGCCGGTACACCAACAGCCTGCATCAATTCCAGCACGCGGTGGGTGGTTTCGGCTTTGGTTTTGCATACATGATAGGTTTCCAGCGGTTCGGCAATGATATCCCGCACCTTCATGCGCGGGTCAAGGCTGGCATACGGGTCCTGGAAGACCATCTGCATCCGGCGGCGCAGGGGGGCAAATTCCTTATCCTTCATGGCGGTGATGTTCTGCCCCTCAAAGGTCACGCTGCCCCTGGTTGCGGGCAGCATGCGGATCAGGGTGCGTCCCAGGGTGCTTTTGCCGCAGCCGCTCTCCCCCACCAGGGCCAGCGTTTCGCCGCGGTACAGGGTCAGATCCACATTGGTCAGAGCATGGACGGCCTGGTCTTTTTTGCTGGTTTCAAAGTTTTTATAAATACCTTTTGCCTGCAAAAGAACTTCGTGTTTTACCTCGCTCATTGATGTTCCTCCTCACAGCGGAAGCAGCGCACCTGATGATCCGGTGCAACGGGATGCAGCTGCGCTTTTTCCGTGCGGCATTGGTCGGTGGCATATTCGCAGCGGTTGCTGAACGGGCAGCCCTGCGACAGGTGCAGCAGGTTGGGCACCACACCAGGGATGGTGTGCAGCCGCTCGGCGTTCTGGCCAATGCGCGGGATGGAATCCAGCAGGCCCTTGGTATAGGGGTGCATGGTATGGTCAAACAGCTCAAAGGTTTCGGCCTGTTCCATGATCTTGCCTGCGTACATGACATACACATAGTCACAGATTTCCGCCACAACGCCCATGTTATGGGTGATGATCAGCACGCTCATGCCGGTTTCGTCCCGCAGCTCCTTCATCAGGCGCAGGATCTGGGCTTCAATTGTCACATCCAGTGCGGTGGTGGGCTCATCGGCAATCAGCAGCTTGGGCTTGCATACCATGGCCATGGCAATCATCACGCGCTGGCGCAGGCCGCCGGAAAGCTCGTGCGGGTAGCAGTCATAGCGCTTTTCCGCTTCGGGGATGCCAACACGCTGGAACATTTCCACCACGCGCTGCTTGGCTTCCGCCTTGCTCATGGTCGGGTTATGCACCAGCAGCGTTTCGCGCACCTGGCGGCCCACCTTGAGCACCGGGTTCAGGCTGGTCATCGGCTCCTGAAAGATCATCGAAATATCATTGCCGCAGATCTTGCGCAGCTCTTTATCCGAAAGTCTGGTCAGGTCCTGATCTTCAAACCGGATGCTGCCGCCCGCCACGCGGCCGGGGTATTTCAGCAGGCCCATAATGGATTTGGCGGTCATGCTTTTGCCGCAGCCGCTCTCCCCCACCAGGCCGATGATCTTGCCCTTGGGAATATCCAGGTCCAGGCCATCCACCGCCGGGGCCACTCCTTTTTCGGTAAAGAAATAGGAGTTCAGGCCGCGGATTTCCAGAACATTATTATTATTTTCCATCTTTTACTTCTCCCCCGCCGTTACTGGTTCTTCATGTAGGGGTCCAGCACATCGCGCAGACCGTCCCCCAAAAAGTTGAACGCCAGCACCACGATCATAATGGCAATGCAGGGTGCCAAGGCCAGCCAGGGCTGGGTGAACAAAAACTGCTTGGACTGGTTGACCATCAGGCCCCAGGATGCTGCCGGGGGCTGTGCGCCGATGCCCAAAAAACTCAGCGAGCTTTCAGACAGAATGGCAGAGGGAACATTCAGGGTAAACAGAACGATCAATGAGGGAATGCAGTTGGGCAGGATATGCTTGAGCATGATTTTGCCGTTGCTGACGCCGATCGAACGGGCAGCCTCAACATATTCGCTCTCCTTCAGGCTCAGGGTCTGGCTGCGCACCACGCGGGCCACACTGGCCCAGCTGGTGAGGGAAAGCGCGATAAACAGGTTGACGGTGGACTGGCCCAGGGTGTACATAACCACCATGGCCAGCAGCAGGGACGGGATGGACAGCATGATATCCGCCAGGCGCATGATGACATAATCCACCCAGCCGCCAAAGTAACCGGCCAGCAGGCCAAAGAAGATGCCCACCACCAGCGAGATGATGCTGGGCAGAATACCGATGGTAAGCGAGAGGCGCGAGCCATACAGAATACGGGAGAACACATCGCGGCCCAGTTCATCCGTGCCAAACCAGTGGGCAGCGCTGGGGCCCTGCAAACGGCTGATCAGGTCCTGCTCAGCCTCACCATAGGGGGCCAGAACGGGAGCAAAAATAGCTATTAGGATGACAACCAGAATCAGCACAGCCGAAAAGGCAGCCAGCTTGTTCTGGCGGCACATGCGCAGCAGCTGTTCTTTCAGGCCGTCCTCTTCGCCGATCTGGCTTTCCAATTCCTGCGGCTGGGCATTTTTCAACATTTCGTCTGCCATGGCTTATGCCTCCTTTCTGATGCGCGGGTCCAGCACAGAATACAGCAGGTCCGCAATCAGGTTGCCTGCAATGACCAGCACGGTGGTAAACAGCACGGTCCCCTGCAGCACCGGCATATCACGGTTCTGGATTGCTGTGGTGGCAAGGCGGCCGATGCCGGGAATGGCAAAAATGCTCTCGGTGATAACCGCGCCGGACAGCATGCCGGAAAACTGCAATGCCATCATGGTAATGACCGGCAGCATGGAGTTTTTGAGCGCATGGCCCAGAATAACCGCCTGCTTGCGCAGGCCTTTGGCACGGGCGGTATCAATATAATCCGCCTGCATCACTTCCAGCAGGCTGGAGCGCGTCATACGGGCAATGCTGCCTGCGCTGTTCCAGCCCAGGGCAATGGCGGGCAGAATCATGGAAAGGAAGGTACCATCCAGCGTAAGCGGGAATGCCTTGATTTTGAAGGCAAACAGGTATTGCAGCAGCAGCGCCACCATGAAAATAGGCATGGAAACGCCAGCCAGCGAAACGCCCATGAACAGGTGGTCCACAAGGCTGTTCTGCCTGATGGCTGCTATAATACCGGTGCCAAGGCCCAGCACCCAGGCGAACAGCGCCGCCAGCAAGGCCAGTTCCAGCGTGTAGGGGAACGCCTCTATGATCATATCGGTAACAGCGCGGTTATATTTATAACTGATGCCCAGGTCCCCATGGATCGCCCCGGCCAGATAGTCAAAGAACTGCACGATCACCGGCTTATCCAGCCCCATCACTTCAGTCAGGCGGTCAATGGTGGCCTGGTCCACATGTTCACCCAGCAGCATAGCCGCCGCATTGCCGGGAACAATGCGCAGCATGATGAAGATGAGCAGTACCACGCCGATCAGCACCGGAATGGTGCCCAAAATGCGCTTTATCACGCTTTTCACACGGAGTCACTCCCCTTTTGTCCCTCACAGCCGCTGTTTCCAAGCTGCCAATCGGTTAAAACCACGCTCTGTGCAGGTGAACATCATTTTCCCCGCAGGCGTTGCTTCGGCACAGCGCTTTTATAAAAAGCGCTAAGGCAATACCGCATAATTCTAAGTGCCGATACGGCGAGCGAGGTGCGGCAG
>OLOH01000873.1_pt1 | contig 19350 bp, 10 predicted proteins | sample 1673221 | NCBI WGS metagenome assembly OLOH01 (sample SAMEA3136767, study PRJEB25190) | human gut metagenome
CATCTGGCGGTACATGGTCAGCCGGAAGTCTGACACCTCCAGAATGCGCAGATCTCCTCTGGACGCAGGCTCGGCCACAGCGAAGCGCGGCAGCAGGGAAATGCCGGAGGAGCGCTCCAGCATCTTGATGATAAAGGAGGTATCGCTGATCTCTAGGCTGGGGGTCAGCTCGATCTGGCGGGAAGCCAGAAACCGGTCAAAGGTGCGGCGGTAGTTGGCGTTGCGTTCGGTGAGAAAGAAGGGCTTGTCCAGAAGCTCTGCTACCCGGTACGGGCCGGGGTGGCCGAGGTCGATGTCCGGGGAAGCCACGAACACCACCTCCTCCGGGATCTCGTTGCATTTGTGCCAGCTGTTGGAGTAGCGGGGCTCGTCCAGAATGCAGATGAGGTCCACCTCGCCGCGCTCCATCTTTTCGATCAGCTCTTCCGGGGAGCCGGTAGTGACCCGAAGGCTGACTTTGGGGTGTTCCACCCGGAACTGATGCATCAGGCCGGGCAGACGGAAAAAGCAGAGAGATTCCAGCGTGCCGATGTGCAGGCAGCCCTCCAGCTCGGCATCCTCGCTCAGGGCGCGGCGGGCGTTGTGGATGGTATCCAGAATGCTGTTGGCGTATTCCAGAAAGCACTGACCCTGTGCGGTCAGGATCACCCGCTTGCCCATGCGGTCGAACAGGCGCACACCCAGCTCTTCTTCCAGCGCTTTGATCTGCACGGTAACGGCAGACTGGGAATAGCCCAGACTTTCCGCTGCCTTGGAAAAGCTCTGGAACTGGGCGGCACGGATCAGGGTGTTCAGCTGGCGCACTTCCATGGCGAAGCTCCTTTGCTATTAAGATTTTTAAACCATAACTTTAGTTTTATGAATTTGAATCATGCATATGTCTATGTTAAACTAAATGTGTCAACACGTCAAGTGAAAATTTGACGTTTCGTGAAAGGCTGGCCGTGCGGGCTGCGGCGGAGAGAGCGCTGTCAGGTGCTGCACAAAGGTCAGGATAGGAAAAGGAGGATTTTATTCTTATGGAAAAGAAAAAATTCAAGCTCGGACTGCTGCCGAAGCTGCTCATCGCCATCGTGCTGGGCATCATCATCGGCCAGTTCTTCCCGGTGTGGTTCTGCCGGGTCGTCGTCACGGCATCCAGCATCTTCAGCTCGTTCCTGAAGTTCATCATCCCGCTGATGATCGTGGCCTACGTCACCATGGGCATTGCCGACCTGAAGAGCGGCGCAGGCAAGCTGCTGCTCATCACGGTGGCTCTGGCCTACGGCTCCACCCTGATCGCAGGCTCGGCATCCTATCTGGTGTCCGCAAGCCTGTTCCCCAGCTTCATGAGCGAAGGCGCTCTGGAACAGATTGCCGCCACGGCTGACAACTCTCTGGTCAGCTACATCTCCATCTCCATCCCTCCGCTGCTGGACACCCTGTCTGCCGTGGTGCTGGCCTTCGTGCTGGGCCTGTGCCTGTCCACCTTGCGCGGCAAGACCATCGGTGATACACTTTATAATGGCATGAAGGACTTCTCCGGCATCATCGATCAGGTGCTGCACAGCGTCATCATCCCGCTGCTGCCCCTGTACGTCTGCGGTACCTTCATCGACATGACCAAGTCCGGCAAGACCTACGCCATTCTGGGCATCCTGTGGAAGGTGTTCCTGGTGGTCATCATCATGCATCTGGTCTGCATCTTCCTGCAGTTCTGCGTTGCAGGTGCTGTGAGCCACAAGAGCCCCTTCAAGATGATCCGCAACCAGATCCCCGGCTACACCACCGCTCTGGGCACGCAGTCCTCTGCAGCCACCATCCCGGTCAACCTGCAGTGCGCTGCGGCTGACGGCGTGAGCGAGCAGATCCGCAACTTCGTGGTGCCTCTGTGCGCCAACATCCACATGGCAGGCTCCATGATCACCATTACCGCCTGCGCAACTGCCGTCTGCCTGATGAACCAGCTGCCCATCAGCCTTGCTACCGTGGTGCCCTTCATCATGACGCTGGGCGTTGCCATGGTGGCTTCTCCCGGTGCTCCCGGCGGCTCCATCATGACCGCTCTGCCCTTCCTGTACATGATCTTTGGCGCTGAGGCCGGTGACCCCAATGGCCCCATCTGCGCCATCATGGTGGCTCTGTACATCACTCAGGATTCCTTCGGCACTGCCTGCAACGTCTCCGGCGACAACGCCATCGGCGTGATCGTGGAGACCATCTACCAGAAGTTCATCAACAAGAGCAGCGCAAGCGTCTGATGCGCGGCGCGGTTCTTGACCTGACAGGAGTGACACCCCATGGCATTTATCAGTGTTTTTGATGTTCTGGGCCCGAACATGATCGGCCCTTCCAGCTCCCACACCGCAGGCGCGGAGATCATTGCCTTTCTGGCACAGAAGATGATCGCCCCGCCGCTGAAGCGGGCGGACTTTACCCTCTACGGCTCCTTTGCCAAGACCTACCACGGCCACGGCACCGACCGCGCCCTGCTGGGCGGCATCATGGGCTTTTCGGCCGATGATACCCGCATCCGGGATTCCTTTGCCATTGCCACCGACCGCGGCCTTGGCTACAGCTTCACCCCCAATGAGGTGGAGACCGACATCCACCCCAACACGGTGGATATCCGCATGGAGAATGCGGCCGGTCAGGTGATGACCGTGCGCGGTGAATCGCTTGGCGGCGGCAAGGTGCGCATTGTGCGGATCAACGGCGTGGAGGTGGACTTTACCGGCGAGTACAATGCCCTCATCGTGGTGCAGAAGGACAAGCCCGGCGTGGTGGCCCACATCACCAAGATCCTCAGCGACCGCAGCGTGAACATCGCGTTCATGCGTCTGTTCCGCGAGGAAAAGGGGCACACGGCTTACACCATCGTGGAGTCGGATGAGCGCCTGCCCGAGGGTGTGGATCAGCTGCTGCTGGCAAACCCGAACATCAACGATGTAATGGTCGTGCAGCCGTAAGGAGGGACGAGCGATGAACATGGATTTCAAGTCCGCCAAGGAGCTGCTGGACCTGTGTGAGGAAAACCAACTGCCCATTTCGGAAGTGATGCGCCAGCGGGAATGCCTGCTGGGCGACCGGGCCTTTTACCGCCATGTGCTGCTGGTGGTGCTGCCCATCATCGTGCAGAACACCTTGACGAACGTTGTCTCCCTGCTGGACAACGTCATGGTGGGCCAGGTGGGCACCCTGCCCATGAGCGGCGTTGCCGTGGTAGGCCAGCTGCTGTTTGTGTATAACCTCGCCATCTGGGGCAGCACCTCGGGCGCCGGCATCTTCGGCGCTCAGTTTTACGGCCGCGGCGATATGGACGGCGTGCGCCACACTTTCCGCTTTAAACTGCTGGTGTCCACCGCCATCACAGCGGCAGCCATTATGCTGTTTCTGGCTGCCGGGCCAGCGCTGATCGGAGCGTATATTTCAGCCGATACCTCCCCCGCCGATGCCGCCGCCACGCTGGACTATGCGTGGGGGTATCTGCGCATCATGCTTGTGGGACTGGTACCCTTCGGCCTGACCCAGTGCTACGCCGGTACCCTGCGCGAGAGCGGCCAGACCGTGCTGCCGATGAAAGCCAGTATGCTGGCGATGGTCGTGAACTTTATCTTTAACGCCCTGCTGATTTTCGGCCTTGGCCCGTTCCCCCGGCTGGGCGTGGCCGGTGCGGCCATCGCCACCGTGCTTTCCCGCTTTGTGGAGCTGGCCATCGTCGCGACCGGCGCCCACCGCAGCGCCGACCGCTACCCCTTTATGCGCGGGGTGTACCACAGCCTTGCCATTCCCGGCGTGTTGGTCAAAAGCATCTTTATCCGGTCGATGCCGCTGCTCGCCAATGAGCTGATGTGGGGCGCAGGTCAGGCCGTACTGCTGCAATGCTATTCCGTGCGGGGCATCCAGGCCGTGGCCGCGCTGAACATCTGCAACACGATTGCACAGATTTTTAATGAGGTGTTCCTCTCGCTGGGCAACGCCACAGCCATCGTCGTTGGCCAGGAGCTTGGCGCAGACCGCCTGACCGGTGCCCGCCGCACCGCCTGGCGGATGATTACCCTGAGCCTTGCCAGCTGTGTTATTATGGGCGCGGCACTGGCCGTTTGTGCGCCCTTTATCCCCCGCATCTACAACACTGAGGAACCCATTCGCCTGCTGGCGACCGAACTGATCCGCATGGCCGCGCTGTGTATGCCGCTGTACGGCTTTGCCAACTGTGAGTATTTCACGCTGCGCTCCGGCGGCAAAACGTTCATCACATTTTTGTTTGACAGCTGCTTTACCTGGGCCGTGTCCGTGCCGATGGCCTACTGCCTGTCCCGCTTCAGCGGGCTGAACATCGTCACAATTTACCTGTTTGTGAACGGCATGGACATCATCAAATGCACCATCGGCTTTGTGCTGGTGAAGAAGGGCGTCTGGGTAAAGAATATTGTGAAAGAATAGTTGTTCTTCCGTAGGGGCGACGCCAGACATCGACCCCTGCAAGCCCCATAAAGGAGATGTACACCCCCATGACCACCGCACACAAAAGCCGCGTGCTGGATATGACCCAGGGCGACCCATTCCGCCTGGTGCTGCAATTTTCGATGCCGCTGTTCTGTTCGAACCTTCTGCAGCAGTTCTACAATTTGACTGACACCGCCCTTGCCGGGCACCTGCTGGGCGCGGCGGCACTGGCGCAGATCGGCGCGACCGCCGCACTGTACGGTCTTATCATGAACTTTGCCTTCGGCATGAACAACGGCCTGGCACTGACGGTCAGCAGGTATTTCGGTGCCGGGGATGAAAAGGGCATGCGCCGCGCCGTGGGCTGGATGGTCACGCTGTCGGTGGGCACCTCGCTGGTGCTGACCACCACTTCCCTGCTGGGCCGCGGCGCGCTGTTGACCCTGCTGCAGGTCCCCGCCGAAACGTGGGACGGTGCCGCCGCCTACCTGACCGTAATTTTGCTGGGCATCCCGCTGACGATGCTCTACAATATGGAGGCCGCGCTGCTGCGCGCCGTAGGCAACAGCATCACGCCTCTGCTGTTTTTACTCTTCAGCACCGTGCTGAATATCGGGCTGGACGCGGCCTTTATGGGCCCGCTGGGCCTTGGCGTGCGCGGCGCAGCCATCGCCACCGTGCTGGCACAGGGTATCAGCGCCCTGCTGGGCGTGTGGTACATCCTGCGCAGCTACCCGGAACTGCGGTTCCGCCCGGCCCAGCTGAAAGAGACGACCCGCCATGCCGTGACCCATATGTTCTGGGCGGGCCTGAGTATGGGCCTGATGAGCGCCATCTACAACCTGGGCAGCGTGGCCCTGCAAAGCAGCATCAACGCGCTGGGCAGCGCCTACATTGCGGCCCAGACCGCCGCCCGCCGCCTAGCTGAGCTGTACTTTATCCCCGGCGGTGCGCTTGGCATCAGTGTGGCGACTTTCAGCAGCCAGAACCTCGGTGCGGGCAAGCGCAGCCGCATCTGGCAGAGCGTAAAGGCCGCGCTGGTCATCTATTTTGTGTGGTGGGTGCTCATCATGGCGTTTACCTTCCTCTGCGGCGAGGCGGCCATCCGCGGCGTGACCGGCAGCGACGACGAAATCATTATTGTCAATGCCCTGCTGTACTTGAAAATCAGCGTGCCCATCATCCCGCCCATGGCCGTGCTGGTCATTTTACGGAATATGCTGCAAGGCATCCAGCACACCATTGAGCCGCTGCTGGCCAGCGCCCTGGAGCTGATCGGCAAAGTGATTTTCGCTGTCTGGCTCGTGCCGGTCTGGGGCTACCGCGCCGTCTGCTTCTGCGAACCGACGACCTGGGTCATCTGCTTTGTGTTCATCCTCTTCGCCGCCTGGCGCTGCCGTGGTGATTTGAGGGATGCGTAATTTTTCTTTTTTCTATTTTTTGTCCGCACACCCTTGGCAAGCCGGACTTTTTCTGGTATAATATTAGTTACATCTGTGCAGGCCGGTCAGGGCCGGCGGCTCATAACGGATCATAACCGCCTGACCCAATCATTTCTACTTTCAAATATGATGAAGTGCCGCGATTTTTGCTGAACTTCATCGCCAAGATTTCTGCTTTGGCGATAAGTTGGCGATTTAGCCATCAACAGCACTTCTTCATCATAATAAGGGCCGTTAGCTTAACGGTTAAAGCCACCGGCTCATAACCGGTTCAGTGGGGGTTCGAATCCCTCACGGCCCATAAAAAAGAACGCAGCTATGTTATTTTTTAAGATAACACGGCTGCGATTCTTTATTTTTCGTACAATTCACGGCTCAACTGATTGCGTATCGACTCCCGGCGTTTTTTGTATTGCTGGGTGTAGATCATTAAAGTCGTGCTCGGCTGGGCGTGACCTGCTTCAGCGGCAACCGTTGCAACACCGATGTCAGGATTCGACATGAGCAGGCTGACAAAGGTATGGCGAAACATGTGTGGGTGAATGTCGCCGATTCCTGCTTTCTGTGCCACACGCTTTACCAGCTTGTTATAGCCGTCCGGGTTGCGCGGCCGGTCTGGCTTCAACACGTTCCTCAATAGGTGCGTTAAGCCGTTTATAGGTTTCCTCTACTTCACCGCTGCATTCTTCAATCGAGACTTCATGTGCAGCTTCAGTCATTTTAGTGCGAATGTATGATGCACGCCGTGCATACAACACTTTCGTCAAATACTTGGTAAAACGTGCCGCCAGCGCAGCATCCTCACCGTAAATCCAATATTTATTGCCTTCTTTTTTGTGAGCCATAGTTACCTCCAAAATTTTGAGTTTCATTGAAAAAGCCCAAAATTTGGAGGTGCACGGGTCGGGTGAAAACTATGACAACAACGCCTTATACTTAAAAAAGGAACGCAAAAAAGGCCCGACAGCCGTTGTGGCTGTCGGGCCAAAAACAATCTGTAATTGTCTTTATAACCGATTACTTATCGTTTCTTTTCTTGCAGACAAATACAACTGCAAGTCCGAGCAGGGATGCCACCAAAAGCACGACGTACAGCGTGGGGTTGGAGGTATCGCCCGTTTGCGGCATTGCCGTTATGGTGGACGGCTTTGAAGTGCTTGCCGGGGTGGGGGCCGGTGTGGGAGCAGCAACTTCGTTCTTCTTGGTTTCGCTGCCGTTTGAACTGTTGTTGCTGCCCGGATTGTTGCCGCTGCTCGGCACGGCGGTGTCCTTATAGGCAATCGCGTAGTCGGAGAAGCGGTCGGTCTTAAAGGTCAGCGTCTTGCTGGCCGCGTCAAACGCGGCATCCAGCACAGTAATCGTGCCTTCATGGTTGCGCACAATGCAGTAGGTGCGGTTGACCGCGCTGTTCGTATTGATAAGCGCGTCCGGCACCACAACGGAAATCGTCAATGCATCCTTGGTCGTGCGCAGGGCAACACCGGCCTGTTGGCTGCCTTTTACCGTCATGTACTTGAACAGACTGATGTCAAGATACTGCCCGATAGTGTAGCCCTTGGCAGCCTGTGCCATCGCCGTTTTTACTTCATCGGAAACATTGGCTTCTTTCACGGTCAGCACAATGTCCACACTTGCGCCGTTGGCAATCTGCACCAGTTCATCGGCGGTAATGTCGCCGCTGTTCACCAGCATGGCAAGCAATTCAGCTTTGTCGGTCAGCAGGGTGGCGGGCGGTACAGTGCCCTCAGACTGGACATCCACTTTCACCTTGCCGCTGCCGATTGCAATATCCTCGCCTGGGGCATCCTCAGCCTTGGCGGGAGCAATCACATAGGTCCATTTAACAGAATCTTTATAGTTGCCCTTGCCGGTGACGGTCAATGTGTGTCTGCCGGGGGCGGTGGCGGTGTTGTCCGTCACGGTGTAGGAATCGGCGGGGAGTTCTTTGCCGTCCAGCAGGACTTTCTCGACCGTTTGGGTCTGTTCCGCGCCGTTGGCGGTAAGGCCCTTGCCCAGCTTGACGGTTGCGCCGTCAACAGACTTGGGATCGATGGTGGCAGCGGTTCGGGTCTGATTGCCGCTTTCAGCCAGCACATAGTTAGCCGCAGAATCGCCGCCCAGCGTCAAATCGGAGATAGCAACATTCCACTTGCCCGCTTCTGCCTTTTCAAACACGCCCTTGGCCGTAACGGTCAGCTTGTCGTTTTCCAGAATGCCATCAAACGTGGCGTTGCTGAAGACAAGCTCTGCATCGGTCGTGCCGTCATAGGCTTTATCGTTTGCGGTAATGCCGGAGACTGTGACAACCTTCGGATTAACCGTGACGGTTGCAGTGCCGGTCGCGGTTAGGTATGCCCCTCCGTAAGACTCATCCGGAATGAAGATCCATTCTGCTACATAGTCACCCGCATTAGGCCTGATGGTATCATCTTTCCACCGGAACACACCCTTGACATCGTTGTGAGCCGTGGGATGTTGCATCCAGCCTGTGATTTTGCTCTTACTCAGCGATTCACCGTAGGTGATGCTGTTTGCTCTGATTGTACCACTCGGTACAGGAGCAACCTTATTTCTTGGGGATACATTGATTGTTATAGTGTAGTTCTTATAGTTGTCAGAGGTGACTGTGACAACCACCTTGCCAACGGGAGGCAGCTCCTGATCGGTGGCCACTTGGTTGATAGGCAAAATCAGTTTATTCTCGGCAGTTATCTTTGCGCCGCCGGAGTAGTACGCGCTGCTCAGCGTGTTTTCCCTCAAAGTGTAGCTGACATTGCCATACTCGCAGGGGGCGGCCAGAGGCCAGCGGTACTTCGGCAGATCGATCTCATAGGTTCTTTTCAAATCGTTGGTAACAAGCAGCTGCACCGGCACATTCGTTATAGTTATACCACTGAAGATCAAATCTCCCTTTGTGATGGTAAAGTTTGCACCGCCGTATTGCGTGTAAGTCAGCGCCAAAGCGGGTTCATCAACATCGTCGGCTTGCAGCACATAGTTGCTACTCTTGAACTCCACCGTAAATTGAATTCCTGGCTTATCGCCTACCTCCGCCGAAGGGACAAAGTTGTGATCGGCATCCTGTGTACCAAAGTTCACGCCGGAAATTTCGTAGGCCTCTGCCGGAACAGAGATTGGCTGCATATGCGCATCATAGAACGTCAGGTAGCTTGCCTTGTCCTCAGCCACCAAATCAAATGTTGGTTTACCGTCATAGGCTTTGCTGATGTCTTTGACGAATTTGGCGTGGTCAATTTTCATCGGGTCGATTGTCACGGTCAAATTCATGACGGTGCTGTCATTGTGGTTGTTGTCACCCACAACCTTGTAATAAACCGTGTAGTTGCCCGCGTTCTCGGCCTTGGGGATGTCGGTGCTGAAATCCCCAATCTCCCCCAGACGGTACTGCATCGTACCGCCGATGGCCGTACCGGCACTGACCAGCGCTTGTTCCGTGCCGTTGTAGGTCAGGGTGTTGGCCGTGGGGGCAGTAAGAGCAGCATCGGCCTTGTTGACCGTAACGGTCACATCGCCGGTGTTCGTTGTGTATTTTCCGCCGTAGGACTCGTCCGGGGTGAATAACCACCAGGCTTCATAGCTGCCCGCATCAGGCTTGACAGCGCCATCTTTCCATGTAAACGTGCCGTTGACTTCCTCATTGGCAGCGATGTCCGTCATCTTGCCCGTGAAAGTAATTGTGCTGTCATTCAGTGTCTGACCGTAGGTGATAGCGCCGGCGCTGACAGTACCGACTTTTTCCGGGATGATTTGATTTACCGCTTTGACCTTGACAGTCAGATTGATGTCCTGATAGTTGTCGGTAGTGACCGGAATCGTGACCGTGCCGATTTCTCCTGTCCGGCTGCCGGTCTGCTTCATGTGCAGCAATAACCGGTAAGTATCTCGGTTTTCAGGGTCGGCGACTACCGCACTCTGGGCTGTATACCCCTCAGGCAAGGTGATCGTGGTGACCGTATGGTTATCGCTGTAGTTTACTGTACCATAGGATTTGCCTTCATCCAAGTCGGGCAGCGGCGGCAGGTCGACAAAATAGTCATCTTGCACACCATTGTAGATGGTCAGCTCAACAGATCCTCCCGTGGGTGCAGCTGCCTTGGTAATGGTTCCAGTGGCGTTGAATGTCCCATTGTCCTTCAGCACATAGTTTTTCGTTGCAGCTGTTTTGTTCAGTGTCACTTTGCCGATAATGGGCTTGTCATACCCTACATTGGCGTTGTTAAAGGCAGCCGTGACGCTGTAATCCGCTGCGGTGAGGGTGTCCCCATTCAGTAGGCCGTTAAAGGTCGGTGTTACAGCAACTTCGGTGCCCCCATCATACGGCTTTGTACAATCGGCAGCACTGACGGTCAACTCCGCAGGGTTGATTTTCCACGGCACATTTACAATCTTTCCGGTGTAATTGCCTGTGCCGGTAATGGTGAGTGTGTACTCTCCTGCGTCAGTCTGCGGTGTAGCTTCTACATCGTAGTACCCGAGCGGCACTTTGTTATCGCCCAGCTTGACCGTAACCGTATAGTATTGCGGGCGCTGCGCCGATCCGTTGTAGGTAAACCTTTTGACTTCCGCCGTTGCGCCGGAGAGGTCGATCGGCTCGACCGTAATGGTATAAGGCTGGCTCGTAAAGGTGTAGCCCCCACAATAGGCTATACACGTGAAGGTGTGGGTGCCGCCTCTGGCTTTCCGCTGCGTTTGGTTGGCTTGCAGTGAGGAACCGGCAGGGTTTTGCTCCATCGCCACGCCGTCATATGTCCATTGATAGTAAGTTACGGTTTCGTTGCCGGACATCTGCGCTGTGGCAGTCAGAGTGATCATTTCGTCGGGGGTGTAGGTGGTTTTATCCGTCTCGATGGTCAGGCCTTGGATGGGTGCTTTCTGCACAGAAACATCGTGTGCATCCTTGCGTGCGAGATTGACCCAACCGTTATTGTAATCCCAGAAGGCAGAGCCTTCCTCCAGCAGACTACCGAGGGTCAGATCGGTCACCTTTTCATTGGAAACCGTCACCTTACCAATTCTGCCCTTCGTCGTACCGGAGTCCTTGATCGTCGCTTTGGCATCCACGCTCAGTGTATCGACGCTGTGACCGTTCAGATCAAAGATGAACTGATTATTGATCACCACTGTCGTTCCGGTCACGTCCGTCAGCAGCTCGATGGTATCGCCGTCCTGCGCCGCGTTCAGCGCCGCCGAGAGGGAGAAGTATTTGGTGCCTTCCGTCGCACCGGGATGAATCACCTCTGCCACGGGGTCTTTGCCCGTGACGTGGATGGTGGCCGTCGCCTGTACAAAGTTATTCTCCACCTCGTGAACGTACAGCGTATAATCTCCCGTGGGCGTTTCCTCGGCGATTTTGACGGTAATCGTGTAAGTGTCGTCACCGTTGTTCGTCGGGGTGGAGATGTCAAAGTTCGTGTCGAGCCCGTTCTTCTGAATATAGGCCTTCAGCTCGTCCGTGCCGGTGTAGGTTGCGGTGAACGTGGCGGTTTCGCCCGCGTTTGCGTTGGCGCTCGTCGGATCGATCGTCAGCGTCGGCTTTTCGGGCTCGGGTTCGCCGTCAACCTGTGTGGTGCTGAGCTTCTTTGCAGCCTCGCCGCTGACCGTATAGGTACTCTGTTCTTCGTTAAACACGGCCTCGTCAGAGGTTTCGCCGTTCACGTCGGTAGAGCCATAGAGTTCTACGCCCTTCGGCTCTGCGGCTTTGTTCAGCGCAACGGCCCGCTCCGTGCCGGTAATGGTCATGTCCGTACCACCAAAGACCAGCGTGCCATTCACGCCGATTTTCGCACCGCTGACATAGGCAGAGCCGGAAATGACGTTCAGTTCGCCATCAATCGCAGCTGCCGCATTGGCTGGGGCGGTCATGGTGAACGTATCGCCATCCACCTTTACATTGCCCTTGACCGTGCCGTTCGTCAGCGTCAGGCTGTCCGTGGCTTCAATATTGCCGGTAATGCTGAAACCAGCCATGTCGATGGTCGTCGCGGCGTAAACGATAATATTTTCTGTGACGTTGCCGAGCAGCGTGATCTCAGCCGGGTCCATTTCTCCCAAAATTTCTTGCAGTGTGTCATACTCCGTATCGCCGACCTTGGCGACAGAGTTGCTATTCGAGCCGCTGTTCTCGCCGCCTGTTTCCCCCTCGGCGAAGGCCGCCGTGGGCAAAAGCGTCAGGCAGAGCACGAGCACCATAAACAGGCTCAATACACGTTTTTTCATCAGGTTTTCCTCCGTTTGACATCAGTGGTTGGAAATAAGCCACAGTTTTTTGGCTGCGGTTTTGGCTTCGCTGCGCCGCTTTACATCCAGTTTTTCTAAAACATGGCTCACATGGGTCTTTACCGTGGGCAGCTTTATATTCATGATCTGCGCGATCTCAGCATTGCTTTTGTCCGCGCATAGCAAGTGTAGTATCTGTAATTCCGTAGGGGTAAGCTCCTCCGCCGCCATGCGCGGGGCGAGAAAGTGCGGATAATAGGTCGCCTGTGTCCGCACGGCGGCCATAAGGCGCTTGTACCATTTTGTATCGTCGTTCCGGTTCAGCTTTTCCAAAAGGGGCAGCACGGCGGCGCTGTACACGCTGACGGGCGTGATAAAGCTGTACCCTGCCGCCGTATCCAGCGCGGCCGTAAGCCGTGCCCGCCATGCGTCGTCCTTTTTCCGGTACAGGGCAAGGGCGCACAGAATGTTCAGGTGGATGCCGTCAATATGCCGCCCGCAGCCCTGTATGTAGCGCTCCAGCGGCGAAAGCGTCAGCAGGGCGGCGTCCGGGCGGTTCTGCGCAATTTCAACCATGGCTTGCGTCAGGTATTGATACCGCTTCATTACGTTCAGGTGCATGGGGTCGCGGGGGGCTTTTGTGCGGTACCACTCGTCGGCACTGTCCTGATCGTCACAGTGCAGGGCCATCCGGCAGAGCATCGCGTCCATATTCGGCAAAAAGCGGGCCTGACCCTGCGCTTCAAACCGGGCGCGCAGCGTTTCGATCGTGCGGCGGGCATCTGCCGCCTGCCCCTTGGACAGCTGGCAGCGTGCCAACAGCCCGTTCACGGCAAACTCTATATCCGGCGTTCCCTTTTGCTGAATCTCACTCACCTGCGGGATAAGCGCAAGCATACGCTCGGTGATGTTTTCGCCCTTTTCAAATTTGCTTTCGGCAACGGCGCAGTCCGCCAGCCCTACGCCGTCTTTTTTCAGCACGGCCTCTACCGGGGTGCGAAGCGTCCGATACAAAAGATCGTCCTTTTTGCTCCACTCTGAAAAATCCTTGCCGCCGTTCATAATGCTGGGCAAGGTACTGGTCACGGAAAAAGGCGGCAGCGTTATTTCTTTATCGGTCAGCAGCCGGAACACGGCCGGGATTGTTTTTATCAGCCCCTCCACACCGCGCTGCGGCAGGGAAATATCCAGCCATGCAAGGCGGCTGCGAGCCTGTCTGGCGGCAGGGTCCTGTTTTTTGCGGCAGTCGGCAAAGTTCTTTAGCGCCCCGTACCACCGTTCCGAGCCTTCATAGTCCATTGCTAGGGTGCAAAGCATACTCATTCCCTGCATCAGGGAAGGCGAAGCCAAGATTTCGCTTTCCGGCAGAGCGCGGTAATACTTTTCCATCTCGCTGTAATGCCCCATGCCGGGGTGCTGCTCGGAATTGCGGATCAGCAGCTCGGATATTTTGGCGTGATCCCCGCTTTTGGTGTAGCATTCCAGCGCGTGGGCATAATCCTCTTTCAGCTCGTAGTAAAGCGCCCCGCGGCTGAAAACGGCGCGGCGCTTTTCCTCGCTGCATTCTTTCTCCATCTCCCAGAGAAGGAAGGCGCGGAACTGCGGCCAGAAGTGGAAGTGCCGCACATCGTCACAACGCAGCATCGTTGTGTTGTGCAGCAACCAGTCCAGCAGATTCCCGGCGCGGGGGTCGCCGCTGACCATTCGCGCCATTTCCAGATCAAAGCGCTCAAAAGGGGCAAGATCCAGCAAAAAATGCCGCATAGGAAGATCGAACCGGCGATAGATGGCATCCTCGAAGTAGTTGAACACCTCCCGGTAAGCCTGCGCTACGATTTCCGGGGCGAACGGCTTGCCGCCGGACATACACCGCGCCGTAACAGCGACGCCCAGCGGGTAGCCGATAGATTCCTTTAGTATGCCGTTGATTTCGCTTTCCGTCACGGCTGCCTTGCGGGCAGCAAAAAAGCCGCGTATATCCTCGCGGTCAAAAAGAAGGTCGTCCGGCTCCAGCGTGGTCATAAGACCCGTGTACTGGAAGGCCGTCAAGTACGACGGCGGCACCCCGCGGGAGAGGAACACAAACCGGCGTGCTGGGTTGGCACGGATCAGTTCACAGAGCGTCTGCGAGGTTTCCTGCTCCTGCAAAAGCTGAAAGTCGTCGATCAAAAGGACATCCCAGTTTTTCGGCAGTGTGCGGAGCGTAAAATCCGGCGCATCGGCACACAGCCGCAGCGTCCGATGCCCGCGCAGCAGCGCATTGGCCAGCGCCGTTTTGCCAAAGCCGCAGGGCGCACTGAAAAAAAGGATGCGACCGCTTTGCATAACGCTGTCAAATTTTTGCTGCACAGATGGCTTTATCAGAATATTTCCGTTCAATTTTAACTCCTTTTGGGTGAAGGACGGGGAAATGCCATACTATAATAGTTAAATTATACCATCCGAAGGGGAAAAGTAAATCATCCCAAAGTATGAGATTTGGTCCTTTTGAAGGGGTCGTGCGGCGCGCTTATCTTCGGCTTTACGATATATTCTCCCGAAAAAAAGCACTTGACAATTCGAGCGGTTCACCCCATAATTTAAATAATCATTGTGGTGCTGTCAGCGGACAGCAAAGAGCGAAGGAGACAAGATGAAAAAGCAAATCGTAAGCACTCTGCTTGCCCTGTGTATGCTGCTGTGCCTTATGCCAACAGCGGCTTTTGCGGAAGGCAGCACGGAAACCCCGCCCGTTTGCAGCTGTGAAACAGCCTGCACGGCGGAAAGCATGAATACGGAATGCCCCGTCTGCGGCGCAGAGGGTGCTTCGGCGGAGAATTGCGCAAAATACATCAAGCTCGCAGACGATGCGGCAGCCCAGCCGGAGGAAAAAGTGTCCGACCCCCAGCCGGAGACGGCCTTGATGGCGTTGATTGGCGAGGGCGAGACGCCCACCGCGAGCGGAGCGGTAACAGAAGTCGGCAACGAGGATGACCTGATTGCGGCGATTGCTGATTCTAATGTCAACACCGTCAAGCTGGCAGCGGACATTAGCATCAGCAGTTCCCTGACCGTTACCCGCACCGTGACGCTGGACTTGAACGGCCATGTCCTGCAAATGACCGGCAACGATAGTGATCCGGTGATTGAAGTGAAGAAAGACTCCATCGGTGTTGGCATCGGCAATCTGACGCTGACCGACAGCGCCCCCAATACTGCGCATAAGTTCACGCCTAACGCTGACGGCCTGTGGGTGCTGGACGAGGAAAACGGCACAAAAACCGTCAACGGCGGTGTCATCACCGGCAGCAAAGAAATGGGCATCTGGGTGGACGGTGGTTACTATAAGTCTTTGCCGCAGAAGCCTGCCGAAGCCGACTGTGTACACCTTATCATGACGGGCGGCAACATCGTTGGCTGCGCGGCTGCGGCCGGCGGCGGTGTGTACGCGGGCTTTTATGCCTATTTCACCATGACCGGTGGCAGTATCCGGGGCTGCGTTGCAAAGGCTGGCGGCGGCGTTTGCCTCACCTATAGTGCATCCTTTGCCATGGGTGGCAGCGCTCTCATTGCGGATTGCATAAGCACAGATGGCGGTTCTTGTGGCGGCGGTGGTATCGGTGCGGACCTCTACGCGTTGGTCGCCCTGTCGGGAAATGCCGTGATTCAAAACTGCACAGCACAGCATGGCGGCGGCGTCTATCTTAATAATGCCGCTCTTACCATGTCCGGAAACGCGTCCGTCACCGGCTGCAACAGCATCGCCGGTGGCGGTGTATCCGCCCGCGGAGATGCCACGGAAAGCGATCCGCCTGTTTTCACCATGGAAGGCAGCAGTAGCATTACGGACTGCACGGCACTGAACGGCGGCGGTATATTTGTCTCGACGAGCGGTGGAAAAGTCTCCCTGTCCGGCAGTGCAAAAATCAAGAACTGCCGCACGGTCAAGAGAGACGGGGCTGACTTTCCCGATGTGACCGGCGGCGGCGTACATGTAAGCAGCGGCAGCTTTGAAATGTCCGGCGGCAGTATCGAAAGTTGCACAGCGGTAAATGGCGGTGACAGTGTGTTCGTTTGCACCGGAGACAACGGCAAATTTACCATGACCGGCGGCACGGTGGATGGCAGCATTATGATGCCCTACACTGTCGGCAATGAACCCGTTTACATGGACGGCCTCGGCACCGCAGTCTCTCCCTATCAAATCAGCACCGCCGACCAGTTGAAGCTGTTCCGGGATATTGTCAATGGCTCCAACGGCCAGACGCCGAACCATGGCGCGTGCGCTGTGCTGACGAACGACATCGTTCTCAACGATGGTACGTTTGACGAGAACGGGAATTATACCACCGGCGCCAGCGGCAAGGCCGTGGAGACATGGACGCCCATCGCATATTCGGGGCCTTTCACCGTAGACACGACCCTGTACTACACCGGTACCTTTGACGGACAGGGACATGCCATCAAGGGCATGTATGTGTCTATAAATGACGCCCCGTCTATCGAGGATCAAGTCTGTCTGGGCTTGTTCAGCACCGCGAAAAACGCGGTGATCCGGAATGTAACGGTGACCGGATATGTGTCCGGTTATGCCGGAAATCTGGGCGGCATTGTAGGTTACCTCGCTGGCGGTACGATCGAAAACTGCGCCAATTATTGCACGGTGACGGATACTTCGGCTGCCTACGAAGTTCCATCTTATGTTGGCGGAATTGCCGGAGCGGTGAATTGCAGTGCCGCGATCCGCGACTGCTACAATACCGGAAAACTTACGGAATACGTATTCGTTAGGTACCATAAGACCGGCGGTATTGTGGGATATATTGGCAGCAGCGCAGTCTCTAACTGCTATAATGTCGGTAAGGTGGCAGGCAAGGGATGGTACAATGGCGAGATCATAGGGTTCATCGCGGGCGAAGACGAGGAGGAGACCCCTTCCACCATAAACAACTGCTACTATCTGAATACCACAAATGAAGCTGTTGGTAATGATGCCGACACTGTCACGAACACCGGCCCCAAGACCGCCGTGCAGTTTGGCAACGGTACAGTGCTGGCGCTGCTGATCAATGGCCGCGCCGACAGCGCCCACCCGTGGAACAGCCAGTGCAAGTATCTGGCGGCGGCGGGCAGGACCCTGCCGGTGTTCAAGACCCAGACGGGCGATGCCCATACCCACGATTGGAGTGCGTGGACATCGAATGGCGACGGCACCCACAGCCGCCGCTGCACCTGCAACGCCGCAGAGACGGTCAACTGCTCCGGCGGCACGGCGACCTGCAAGGATAAGGCCGTCTGTGAGATTTGCAAAGAAAGCTACGGCAGCCCTGACCCGAACAACCACGCCCACCTGAAACACATTGACGCAAAGGCCGCCACCGTTGCCGAAGAAGGCAACATTGCGTATTGGTACTGCGGCGACTGCAACAAGTATTTCTCCGATGCTGCGGCAGAAACGGAAATCACCAAGGCTGACACCGTGACGGCAAAGCTGCCCCCGAAGATCACAGCCGGTGATGGTGCAACGGTCACACAGGGCGAGAAGAAGGAACTGTCTTTCACTTCTGATGCTTCCTTTGCCGATTTCCTTCGTGTAGAGCTTGATGGCAATACACTGGAAGAAAAGAACTACACGAAGAAAGAGGGCAGCACGATCATCACGCTGAACAGTGATTTTGTTGCCACGCTTTCCGTGGGCGAGCATACGCTTGTGATCGTTTCTCAAAGCGGTACGGCAACGGCTAAGTTCACCGTCAAGGCAAAGCCGACTGAAACGGCAACCCCGCAGCCGACTGTTGAACCGCAGCCGACAGCGCAGCCCCGGCAGACGGCGCAGCCCAAGCCGACTGTGCAGCCGACGGTGCAGCCTGTTTCCCCGATTCGCCGCCAACCCTGCATTGTGGTTTGCACTGTTGATTGTCAGTGGCTCCGCTCTGGCGGCAATCAGCGTACTGCGCAGAAAAGCCAATCGCAAGTAAACAAAATGGGTACCGGCCTATATCAGCGCACGGAAACCATGTCCATAGGATTCACACGCACGCCATTCTGCATCACCTCAAAATGCAGGTGGAAACCTGTGCTGTCGCCGGTATTACCTACATAACCTATAACCTGCCCTGCCGTTACCGCTTCACCTGCGGTAACGGCAGTTTGCGTCATGTGGGCGTACCGCGTGGACAGGCCCGCGCCGTTATCCATCAACACCTGATTGCCGTAGCTGTCGTTCCAGCCGCTGACCAGCACCGTGCCGCTGTGGGCAGCCAAGATGGGTGTGCCCTCTGGCGCGGGAATGTCCGTACCGCGATGCCCGGAATTACCGTAAGCGTCGTCGTCACCAAAATTGCAGGAAATATAGGTGTGGCCGGGCAGCGGCCAGCATAACTCGCCATCCTCGATGATGCCGATGCCGCCGCAGAGGGCAAGCAGCGTAGGGCGCATTTCATCGGAGAGAAGTTCGTGCAATATATCGTTTTGGTCTTGGGTGAAATTGTACAACTCGGCCAGTTCATCCACAGTTTTGCTGCTGACGGTGATGTGCAAAATATAGTCGGTCTGCTGCTCCGGGTCGGGGTCGTCCTCGGTGGGTTCGGGAGTGGTGTCTACTTCTTCGACCTCGTAGGTGATCTCGTGCATAGCCCAAAAGGTGTCTTGGATGCGCTGCTTTTGGGCGGCATTGATAACGACAACGTCGCTATCAGAGTTGAGGTTGGTATGTACTGCAAAGAGGGCCAGCACCTCCGGCCAGTAGCTTGCCCATGTGTGACCGTCCTCGTAGTCGTAGGAGATGGTGGTTTCGCTGCACTCCGGGTGGGCGGATACGATGTCATTGATGGCCGCGCCAAAGTCGGCGTTGGTGTCGGCTACGATTTCGGCAATGCGGATCCACGACAAAGACATTCCAGAAATGCTCCCGCAATTCTACCGGCGATACATATTCTTATATTATATCGGTATGCCGAAACATATTCACACGGTCACAGTGCCCACGCAGAGGGAATCCCGAAAGCATAAATCATGTTTTCCTCCAATAGAAAAAGCGCCCACAAAAGTGAGCGCCCAGATAAAATATTCGGTTATGAGAACACCGGCAAACTTCCGTTTGCTGCATCCGTTTTCAGAATGGTGATCCAGTTGCTTTTGCCGTAGAGAAACCGCACGATATGCACGGTTTGCGTGGCATCGTCCACCGTATAGAACGCAAGGTAGTTTATAACGATGGTGAAGCGGATTCCCCACAAGGAAAGCAGTTTGTCGGAAACGACTT
>OLOH01000875.1_pt1 | contig 19326 bp, 18 predicted proteins | sample 1673221 | NCBI WGS metagenome assembly OLOH01 (sample SAMEA3136767, study PRJEB25190) | human gut metagenome
CTTGGCAAATGAAATAGAAGCTCCACATGAGATTTTAAGAAAATAGGCAAGTCAACTTCCAGTAAAACGGAATATTTAACAGCGCACATAGAAAAATCCTGTTCAATATATGAATATGAGCAGGATTTTTCTATTTACAACAATATTTTTTACAATATTTCCTTTGATTATCTGGAAAATTTTTCACTGTAATGACTATTCATATCCTCCCAGTCCATGAACAATACATAAAATACTTTGCCATATTGCTGGCTCTCAACAATTCTCCCATGGTCAAGCACAGGCAGATACGCTCCATCCGCTCTTCGTAAATGAAAGTGGATATAATCATTTTCATTGCCATTATCAATCTGTTTCCAAATGCTTGCTTCTATCTTCTTCTGTTCATCTTCGCGTATCAGGTTGCGGAAACTTTTCTTTGTAAGTCTGAATAGTTCATCCATATCTTTATACCCGGCCATATGAAGGAACTCCTGATTTGCATAAAAGAGTTCGTCATCTTCTTTGTCTGCTCTGTATATGATAAATGCTCCTGGAAGGTTCTCGGAGATATCCTTGAATGCAAATCCAAGTTGTTTACGAGCCCTTAATTCAAGCCCTTCCTTATATGCCATACAGCCATTTTTCCCATGAAGTTTTATTTCGTAAAGGGCTGCATCTGCACAGCGCATAAGCTGTGAACGATTAGACGCAAATGTCGGATATTCCGCATATCCAAGAGAAATAGAAAATTGATGTTCTTTTCCCTTGTATGAAAATGTCTTTGGAGCCATAGTGAATTGCTGTAGCTTCTCTTTTACATCATCGTAGGAATAATCTTTTAAAAGAATAACGAACTCATCGCCGCCGTTTCTTCCTAATAACGCACCAGACGGGAAAAAAGCTTTCATACTGTCTGCCAGACTCTTTAATGCATTGTCTCCATAGACATGCCCATAGATATCATTAACAAACTTAAAATCATCAATATCAAGGAGTACAGCCACAAATTTTGCTTCCGGATTTTTAGTAATCATCTGTTCTGCCAGTTCATCGAATCCATAGCGGTTGTAAATACCTGTAAGAGAATCTGTGTGCGCCAGTATTTGAAATTTGTTTTTATTTTCTTTTGATACCAGCCATACCCGGGTAAGAACTGCCAAAAGCAAGGTAATCGCAATAAAGAAAACACCGATTACTGCTATTAATGTATTGTTTCCCCAGCCATTTTCAGGCGTTACTTCAAACTTCCAGTTCTCCTCTCCTATCATAAAGTCATAAGAAACCGGATCCGTTAATTGATGATCTGACTGATAAACAACTTTATAATGATCACTCCATGGATTATCCGTTTTTGAAAGACTATATTCATATCCAAACTTCGAAAGTGCACTTGTTGCATCTGAAAAAATATCCGGAACACGAAGGATAACAATGGTAAATCCCCAAAAATATTCCTGTCCGTTTTCATCTTTCAGATAAATAGGATTGCGGACAGCAATTCCATATCCCCCCTGTTTCAATTCAAAAGGCCCCTGTGTAACGATTGTATGATGATCTCTTGCATATATGGAAATTTCACCACGGTCTTTATCATGAATCAGATCAATCTTACCTGTCTCATTTCCCTCGGCCGGATAAATATCCGTTACAATGCCAGCCGGAGCAAGCTGTATGCTTTCAACAGAATCAGACATATATTTTCTGCAATTGTGTCAAATTGATTGATTTCTCCATTTTCACTGATCAAAAGCTGTTTCAGAACATCTGTAATCTCTATTCCATTTGTAATCTCATTCTTTATACGTTCCCCATAGGTTGTTACATTTAATTGTGCTGTTGTGCGGCTCTGCTCTTTTTCATGGGTATCTGTTTTGTATACAACTAAACTAGCAAGGCATATGCCCAGTAAAAAAACGATAAGAGGCACAAGCGTTTTTTTCTTCACCTGATTTACCTCGTTTTATCTATCTAATGTTTTTATAATAAAGCATTATATCACAGAAGTAAAAAATTTGAATAGATTTTGCCCAAAAAGTTATAGGACGTTTTCCCATTGTACTGATAACGTTTTCCTTGCGTACAATGGAAATATTGGTGTAAAATGCAATTAGTTCTTAACGTAATTTTAAATGATTGAAGATGACGAGGCAACCGCGAATGAAAAAAAGAAGTAGCGCTTCTAAACAAATAAAAAAATACAGTTTGATTGTTGGATTACTTGTTTTTATTGCATCCTTTCTTTTTGGATATATTAATTTAAAGAACATAGAAAAAGGAAAAAAAACAGCCGCCACTTATACTGCCCAAAGTACAGTAAGACGAATCAATGCACAATTGAATCAGTATGTTGAACTTTCAGAGTTTCTTGGAAATGTAGTTCTCGCAGGATATAACCTGGATCAGACTTCATTTTCGGAATTAGCGAAAATGCTTCCAAACGAGGATGGTATTGTGAAAGCTTTTGAACTTGCGCCGGATGGAGTTGTTACTGATGTATTTCCACAGCAGGGAAATGAGAACGCATTTGGAATAAATATGCTGACAGATCATAACCGTAAGGAAGATGCAAACCGTGCGAAAGAAACCGGAAACTATACACTTGGTGGACCATATAAATTAAAACAGGGAGGAACAGGCGCTTTGCTGTTCCATCCGGTTTATAAAGAAGATTCTATAGACAATGACTCTTTTTGGGGCTTTGTGATTATGGTCATCGACTGGGATAAATTTATAGATGAAATTGGCCTGGAACGGCTAAACGAAGCATCGTACTGTTATGAGATATGGACGAACGATGAGAATACCGATGACCGGATCGTTCTGGCTCAAAATCAGGAACATGTGCCTGAGAACAGCCTTACGGTAGAGTGCAAGATTCCTAATTACACATGGTATGTGGATATCGTTGATCTCTCGGAATCTTGAGTGATCATGCCAGCGAAACTCTGGCATTGAACTTTGAAAAGTAAATATTATTCTTGAACGAAAAAATGAGCGCAAGAAATAAACATAACTGTCGCTATGTTAAAAAAATGAGATATAATAATCTATAGGATTATGCTACATCCAAAATCAACTTTCGCGGAGTGACTTCAGATGGCAGATCCCAAGCATCCAGATGCTGTAACATCAGGATGAGATAGAGACGGCAGTACCACATCTTAGTTGAGCGGTGTCTGCCGTCTTCTAATTTAAAGTCTAATTTCTCGCGTTTGTTAGAACGCTCAGCAGAAGTTCTTGCATTGTATTCCGGTTTCCATTCCTTACTGCTTCTTGGTGGATTATTGAACAATCTTGGATTATCTTTCAGAACCAGATGGATTGTGCGTCCGTATTTAGCATTTGAGCAAGGGTTTTCGTATGTACAGGAAATACAGCCACCAGTGTGACTGATCTTAGGACATTTGAATTTCATTCTGCCTTTAGCAACTTCAAAAAAGTGTCTTGGTTCCATGTCACAGGCTTCAAGAACATTATTCAAAAACTGGTTTGCGGTCTGGGTATCCAGTTTAGGAATCTCAGTACTATTCAAAGTAGTGGTATCAAGTGGAAAATCAGGTATAGAATTATTCTTCAAAGAACCCACCTCCTTTCAAGCTGCCAAGTTTAGCTTTGAGTTCAAGCTTTCCCTGTACAAGACGGCGTTTTACAGTACTTCGGCTGCAATTCATAGCATCCGCAATCTCATCAAGTGTCATATCATTATAGTATCTCATAATAATTGTCTGAGACAGATTTGGCGTAAGAGATAGAATCTGTGCCATTAGTTCAGTCTGTTGAAAATGATTTACAACTTCTTTTTCCGGATTAGAAGAAATAAGATCCAGATTATGCTCGGGGAGCGTCTCCGGGTTTATATTTTCTGTCAGCTCAAGCTCCTGTTCGTGACGGAGACGCTGTTGGCATACATTATAGCAGACACGAAAATTAATCTGATTCAGCCAGGAGATAAATAATCTTGGATTTTTCAATGTGCGTATATTTTTTAATACCAAAATAGAGACATCCTGTAAAATGTCCTGCGCAAGATAAGAATCTTTTACATATTGATAAGTGAAATAGTATTGCTTTTTATAAGTGGCGGTATAGAGCTCGGCAAATGCATCACTGTCTCCCGCCTGGGTCTTTCGAACTAGTTTTGCAATGTAGTCATAATTAAGCTCAGCCATCCTCTCACTCCTTTCGAGACACACCATATCCGATTTTATCAGATTTAATTTGCGGAAATGTCCTCTTCTCTTTTGGAACCAAAAATCCGCTTATCAGCGAGCGCGATCAATTCTGTAATCTGATCCATATGTTCCTTACTGTTTACTGCAATACCGGTACGATATTAAATAGAAATAGCTGTGGATGATTGATTATGCTGATTCACACGATCTTCGATTCGTGCAAGGAAGGTATCTATTTTCTGTCGCTCGCTGTGCTCAAAAATGGCAAGAAACTTATTGCCACCGTTTCTTCCTACAAAACAAAGTGATAGGGCTGCAGAAGAAAGAATAATGGAAAAATCTTTCAAAAGCTTATTGCCGGTTGTGTGGTCGTATAAAGAATTCACTTGCGGAAGATTGGACAAAACGATCATAACACAGGATAAATCATCCGGGAGTTCCTTGTCATGATATTTTTCAATTACTCTATCACAACTGAATCGGTTCGGAATGCCAGATAATTGATCAGAATAAGCGACATCATATAAATTGTGGTAGTTGATCTTGATGGATGAAATCAAATTAAAATCTATTAAAAGAAACATAAAACTTGCTATCAACAAAATCCAGATCACTATAAATAGAATGGTTGCTGCTAATGAAGAAAATACATATTGCTTTACCTCAGGTTTCATTAACAAATAGAAAGAAATAAGAGTTAATACCACAAGTAAAGAGAGCTGAACAATCTTAAAAGTACTAAATTTTTCATATGAATACCTCACAATCTAACGCAGTAAACAGGTCTTAATAAATAAGGCTTAACGGTAGTATATCATAAAAATGAATAAAAATGAAAAAAAATATGAAAAAATTTCTGTAAAAATGAGCCACTTCGATTAGTTTTTTTGTCTTTATACATAAGAAGTACCAAGATGATAGACAATATATGAACTACATATGTTAGATTCTTATAAAATTGGAGATCATCAGAAAGGAGGAATAGCATATGAAGAACGCAAAACGATGCTTGGCAATTCTTTTAGCAGTTACACTTTTATGTTCAAATGGCGTAAGTCAGCTTGGAACGATTGTTAGCGCCAGCGAGTTGGAAACTACAGAAGAAGCGCAGCCAAAGGAAGATGCAGTTGTAGAACAGGCAGAAGAAACGAAGGAAGATACTGGCAAAGCAACTGTAGAAGGAGTAACGCCTGAGGAGGAACGTGGCGAATCGTCTGCACAGGATGCAGAGACAGCCAATGTCCCAAAGGCGGCAGCACAGGAGGGACAGAACGAAGCAAATGTACCGGAAGCGGCTCCGGCAACGGTAGCTCCAACAACGGCAACTCCGGCAACTGTAACTCCGGCAACGGCAGTTCCAGCAGCTGAAGGTGCAGGACAGGCAGAAGAAGCTGCAGCACCAGAGGTGCAGACATATAAATGTAAAGATCAACAAATCAGAATTAGACGGAGGTCAGATCAAAGCCTGGGGTTCTGATAACAATAAGGTTGATGTAACAGAGTATGATGGTAACAATCAGTATGTGAAGGAAGTTAAAGAAGGAGAAGAATTCAACTTCCAGATTACATTAAATGACGGTTTCGAGATCGCACAGGTTAAAGTAAACGGTAATGCATTCGACCCGGCAAACACAGAAGGAAATGTAATCACATATAAGGTAGCCGGAATCAACGAAGAAAAGGTTATCGATGTTACATATAATAAGATAGAAACTCCGGCAGAGGAAAAAGCAGCTGAGGAGCCGAAGACAGAGGACGAGACGAAGGTTGAAGAGCCGGCGGTAGCGGAACCAGAAGATAACAGTATTAGTACAGCAAGTTTGAATGAGAATATCTCGACAGTAGCGGATAGTGAGAAAACAATCAAGGTTGGGGAGACAGCAAGTCTAAAAAGTAGCGATTACAAGAGTCGTAAATATTCTCATATATGGTCGATTACATCAGGAGATGATGTTATTAAACTTACAGGATCAGGATATAAAGTTACTGCAGAGGGATTGAAAGAAGGAACAGCAACAGTTTCTGATTGGATTTACAGATATAGTTTATACCATACAACAATCACTTATACAGTTCGTGTTACTTCTTCAGAAAAAGTAACTGTAAAGCCGGCAATCGTTTATTATCTGAAAGATCCTACAAAAGATGCAAATTCAAACGATACTGGTCATTGGGGAGATGCATACGGAAATGCAACTGTCAATGTAGAAGGTGCCAAATGGGTTAATGATAAAAACTGTTTTAATGGTTTGAGTCAGCGTGTTGTATCATGGCCAAATAACACAAATGTAATTCCTAAAAACAGTACACATTGGAATGCAATATTTAATGAATATAAGGCTTCTATTCAAACACAGTTGGGAGGAGTAAAGATTAGAGCAGATGATGTAGAGGAAATTACACTTGTTCCGGCGAAAATTTCAAAAAATAACGGAACAGATCCAGATCTGCATCTAGATTGTAATGTTAATATTAAATGTAAGAGTGTTGCATTGGTTAAATATTATTTATTTGATGCCAATGGAACAAACTGGGAGATGTTAGGATCTAAAAACTATATAGTTAAAGATACATCTACAACAAAACCTGGTGATGTCACAAGTAGAACTTTCCCAGAAACCAAGACGGTTAACGGTGTAACCTATAAATTCTCTGGATGGTATACAGATGAAAATTTGACACAGCGTGCACCAGAATTCCCGGCGAAGGTTACAGGTTCTGTTAATTATTACGCAAAATATACTGCAGAATATAAGGTTTCATATAACCTGGCAGGTGGAAAATTTAGTGATGATTCAACTAGTGCAGAAGAAAAACATAATGCAGATACAACCGTTACTGTTAAGGAAGAGCCTACACGTGCAGGTTACGAATTTATAGGTTGGACAGTTGAAGGTTTGGGTACAACAACTACTTTAGATAGTGGCGAAACTTTCACAATGCCAAATAGAGATGTAACACTTACTGCAAAATGGGAAGAGCAGAAGATTGAGGAATTTCTTACACTGGTACCAAAGGATGTATCAAAACCATATGATGGAACAGAGCTTCAGGCAGGGACAGCAAAAGTAACTGGTAAAGTTGAGGGCGCTGATACTGCAAGTGTGAAGATTGAGTACAGTCTTAATGGAAAGGACTGGACAACAAATCCGTCAGAGGTCACAGCAACAAACGTAAGTGATAGTAAAACAGTACAGGTTCGTGCAACAAGTGAGAAGTATACTGGTGAGTTGACAGGAACAGAAGAGTTGACAATCACACCGAAGCCGGTAACTGTAACAGCAAACAGCTACAACAAGACATACGGTGCTTCTGATCCTGAATTTACAGTAACAGTAGTCGGAACACTTGGAACTGATAAAGTAACGTATAACCTGAGCAGAGAGGCAGGGGAAGGTGTAGGCACATATCCAATTACAGCAAGTGGAGATGCTATACAGGGTAACTACAATGTAACTTATCATCCGGGAACACTGACAATCACAGCAGCAACCAGACCGGAAGACAGACAGCCGGGCGTAACTTCTTATGAAGGAGTATACGATGCAAATGATCATACGATCACAGTTGATAATGTATTGGATGGAGATGTTGTAGAATACAGCTATGATGGTGGAGAGACTTGGACAACCAATCTGAATCAGTACAAAGATGTAACAGAAACAACAATCAAAGTCAGAGTAACAAATGCAAACTATGATCCGAGCCCGGTAGAACTGGAAGGAACAGTGAAGATCACACCAGCTACATTAACAGTTTCAACACCAATCGCCACAAAGGTTTATGAAGGAACACCATTAACAGCAGCTGGAACAATCAGCGGATTTGTAAATGGCGAAACAGCAACATTTACAACAACCGGAAGTCAGACAGAAGTTGGAAGCACAGCGAATACATACTCATTAACATGGGATGGAACAGCGAAAGAGTCCAACTACACAGTAGCTGAAACAATCGGTACATTAACAGTAACAGCACAGAGCATTGATCCGGAGAACCCAGATTACAAAGGCATCACAGTCGACGCACCGACAGATGTTGAGTACACCGGAGAGGATCAGACATGGCTGCCAACAGTAACAGATGGAAACGGTAAAGCACTTGTTAAAGATACTGACTACACAGTAACTTACGACAATGAAGACCGCACAAATGTTACAGGCATCATTACAGTAACAATCAATGGCGCAGGCAACTACGCAGGAACAATTACAAGAACATACCAGATCACACCGAAGCCGGTAACAATCACTACAGAGTCTAAAACAAGGGCATTTGACGGAACAGCATTGACAGCAGGTGGTAAAGTTGAAGGCATCGTATCTGGTGAGACCTATGGATTCAAGACAACTGGAAGCCAGACATACGTAGGTAGTTCACAGAACACATACGAGATGGTATGGGCAGACAGTGAGGTAGAAGGAACATCCGGAACATACACAGCTAAGAAGACAAACTATACAGTAACAGAGAGTATAGGAACTCTGGTAGTAACAGCCGGAACACCGGAGAACCCACTTGATCCAACATTAGTTGTTAACAAGACACATGATAAGAGCCAGACATACAAAGCTGGTGACGTTATCACATTTACAATCACTGCAAAGAACATTTATGAGGAAGCTAAGACAATCACTCTGGAAGAGCTTGAAGGCGTAGCACTTGAGGCAAACGTATTTGAAAATGTTGCTCCTGGAGCAGAAGTTACAGCAACAGCAACTTATACAGTAACTGAGCAGGATATTGTAAACGGAACATTTACAAACAATGTAACAGTAACATTCAGTGGAGTAGATGATAAGTTCACAGGAACTGATACAGTAGACGAGCTTGAAGATGCGAACCCGCATATGACGATTACAAAGACAACTGTAGGAGCAGAGGAAGGTCATATCTACAAACTTAACGATGTAATCAACTACAAGATCACAGCTACAAACGATGGTAACCTTACACTTACAAATGTAAAAGTTGAAGATGCACTGACAGGTAATGTTGGAGAGAATGCATTTACAATTGATATACTTGCACCGGGTGAGGCACAGACATTTGATGTAAGATATGTAGTAACTGAGAACGACGTGCTGGAAGGAAAAGTTATAAATAACGCAACTGGTACAGCAACAGATCCGACAGATCCAGATGAGCCGAAGACACCGGTAACACCTGGCGAAAAGGAAGATCCGATCGAAACTCCAAATCCAAGCTTAGCAGTAGTTAAGACATCTGATAAGACAGGTGTTGTAAAACTTGGAGAGACAATTACATACACAATTACAGTAACTAATAACGGAAATGTAACAATCAACGACATCGAAGTTACAGACGAGCTGACAGGAAATACTGGAGACAATGCATTTACAATTGACAGACTTGCAGTTGGAGAGACAAAACAGTTCACAGCTACTTATACAGTAACTGAAGACGATATTCTTGAAGGTATAATTGTAAATAGAGCAACAGCAACCGGTAAAGATCCAAGAAACGAAGAGGTAACAGGTGAAGGCGAAGTAAGAGTTGATACAGAAGAAAAAGATGACTCCAAGAAAGATGATTCCAAGAAGAATGATTCTGATAAGAAGCCAGGTGCGGTTAAGACAGGAGATGCAACTGATGTGATTCCATTCTTCGGAATGACAGTACTTGCAGCAGGTGCAGCGATTGTGATTGCATTAAAAAAGAAACGCAGAGCTTAAGAAACAGGATAATCAAAGTTCTTAAAGGGATGCTGAATTAATTAAGGGTCAGTCGTGAGAGACTGACCCTTTTAAAATGAAAACAGGAGTTATGCTACTCCTTTTTTTCGTGTGAATATAATTTACGATATTGTCGCGGTGACATTCCAACCTTCTTGTTAAAGATCTGTGAAAAATAAGACTGAGAAGAAAAACCGGCGCTGGATGCAATCTGTGTCACAGACAGATCGGAGGTTGTTAATAGCTCTTTACATGCACAGTAACTAATAACGGAAATGTAACAATCAACGACATCGAAGTTACAGACGAGCTGACAGGAAATACTGGAGACAATGCATTTACAATTGACAGACTTGCAGTTGGAGAGACAAAACAGTTCACAGCTACTTATACAGTAACTGAAGACGATATTCTTGAAGGTACAATTGTAAATAGAGCAACAGCAATAGGTAAAGATCCAAGAAACGAAGAGGTAACAGGTGATGGCGAAGTAAGAGTTGATACAGAAGAAAAAGATTCACATCTTACAGTATCAAAAGAAACAACAAGCGAGCCGGAAAACGGTGAGAAGTACGCACTTGGCGAGACAATTAACTACTTGATTACAGTTACAAATGATGGTAACCTTACACTTACAAATGTGAAGGTAACTGACGAACTGACAGGTGATGAGTGGACAATTGATGAACTTGCACCAGGTGAGGAAGAGACATTTGACGCAAGCTATACAGTAAAAGAATCTGATCTTGGAAAGACAGTTGTCAATGTGGCAACAGCAACAGGAACAACACCGGATCCGGACATCGAGAAGCCTGATGTAACACCTGGAGAGACAGAAGATCCTGTAGAAGAAGAGAAACCTGCACTGGCAATCGACAAGAAGGTTGTAGACCCGAAGGAAGAATACCAGATCGGTGAAGTTGTTACATATGAGATCACAGTAACCAATATCGAAAATGTTACTCAGAAGAATATTCTGGTAGAGGATCAGATGAAAGCAGCCGGACAGGCAAGAATCACAAATATCGATGGAGCTAACGGAATCAGCAATGGTAAACAGGCAACATTAGATAAACTTGTACCGGGAGCTAAAGCAACAATTACTGTAGAGTACACAATCGTATATGACGATCGTGGAAACACTATTACTAACGCAGCAGTAGCTGACGGTGAGGGTGAAAACCCTGTAACACCGGATGTGCCGGTAGTGATTGAAAAAGTATACAACATCAATGTTGTACACGAATTCGCACCAAATAATGAAGGCGATGCTACATTATTACCAGAAGATTACACGATTGAAAACCTGAAACCAAACACAGAAAAGAGTATCATAGCAGAAGCTGTAAAAGGATATGTAGCATATCCATCAGTACAGAATGTAACAGTTGTCGATAAAGACATCACAGTAACATTCCAGTACTACAAAGATGTAATCGGAACAGATCCTACAGATCCGGAGAAACCGGATGGAGTACCGGATGAGTTCCAGGTAGTCGTAAGATTTGCAGCAGTAAATGGTACAGTATCTACTGACCGAGCAGTTGTAACATTGGTTGATAAAAATGGCAAACCGGCGAAAGATGGAGTTGGACATCTCACAAAGAACCAGATCGCAGCAGCAACAGCAAATACTGGATATGATCAGTCAAGCTTAAGCTGGACACCGGGAGAACCGACAATTACTTACAATATCACAGGTGAGATGACATTTACAGCAACACCTGCACCGGCTCCGGCACCAACAGAGCCGACAACACCGCCGGCAAGACCGACTAGACCGACAACTCGTACAACAGCGCCGACAGGTAATGCAATTGTCGAGAATGCCGTTACACCAAGTGAGGAGAAGGTAGAAGAGAAAGCTGCAGAGATTAAGGAAGTGCTTAAATCTGATGATGACAAGGTACCAGTGGCAAATCAGAAGCTGGATGACCTGTATTCAGGAGATGCGAAGAAAGATAATCCGGTGATATAGGGATAAGCGGGAATGAAACACCGTGAAGCGAAAACGAAAGATTAGAAAGAATGGCAGCCAGGGCAGAAATGCTCTGGCTGCTGTTTCTTTATTATGATATACTAGACGTAATGAGTTGGTAGTGAGAGTGGAGCAAGCTGGTCTGCTTTCCATCAGCGATACGATTATATTAAAACAAAGGAGGACTTACTCGATGAGAGAAGTAAAAGCAGTAAAGATTAATGCAGCAGATTTTGCACCGTACGGAACATTTTGCAGTATGACAGAACCAGAGGGATATCCACTGGAGGGAGAGATTCATAAATTCTATCCGGACCGTATCTCAGGAACCTGTGTTGGAACAATGGCATTTTCACCGATTGAAGTTCGCAAGGACGAAAGAATTGTCAAGATGGCGGAATATCATACAACTACATGGGAAGGGATTGTTGCTCTTGATGACGACATGCTTATCCATGTTGCACCTGCTTCCGGCGGAACACCGGTTCCGGAACTTGCGAAGGCTTTCCTTGTACCAAAGGGATGCATGGTAAAGATCAATGCAGCGATCTGGCATCTGTGTCCACTTCCGGCGAATAATGAGGTACTTCATGCAATGATCGTACTTCCGGAATGTACTTATGCAAATGATTGTACGGTTGTTGAATTTGAAGAGAAAGATTGGTTTAAGATAATATTATAAAGATGAAACAGATTGATTTTGACCACGGAACAGTTACTGGGAATATTCTCGGAGCGGCGTTACCAATGCTTGTGGCTCAGATACTGAGTCTTTTGTACAACATTGTGGATCGGATTTATATTGCCAGGATTCCGTTCGTGGGAACAACAGCGCTTGGAGCAGTGGGCTTGTGCTTTCCGATTATTGTGATCATCACTGCATTCAGCAATTTATTTGGAAGTGGCGGAGCCCCGATATTTTCAATCAACAGAGGAAAAGGAAATATAAAAAGAGCGGAAACGATCATGAATACATCATTTTCAATGCTGTGTATTTGTGGAGTGGCATTGATGGTGATCGGAATGCTGTTCGCAAGTCCGATTCTGGTGTTGTTCGGGGCGTCGGAAGAAGGGCTGTCTTACGCATATCCATACATGATGATTTATTTGATCGGAACAGTCCCATCTATGATTGCAACAGGGATGAACCCATTTATTAATGCGCAGGGATATGCAACTTCAGGAATGTTATCGGTTACAATTGGAGCCGTTGCCAATCTGATTCTGGACCCATTGTTTATATTTGGATTGAATTTAGGCATAAAAGGAGCGGCGATCGCAACAATCATCTCCCAGACTTTATCGGCAGCATATGTATTTTATTTCTTGAGAAAGAAAGCGGAATTGAAAGTGCGGGTGCTGTCAAAAGGAGAATGGAAAGTATGTAGAGATGATGCGAAGAATATTGTGAGCCTTGGAAGTGCAGGGTTTATCATGCAGCTGACCAATAGTCTGGTAACAATATGTTGTAACAGCGTCTTATCAGGAATTGGCGGTGATGTATATATATCTGTTATGACGATCGTATCAAGTGTTCGTCAGATGGTGGAAACTCCGATCTATGCTATCAATGAAGGAACTTCTCCGATCTTGAGCTATAATTATGGAGCTCAGCGTCCGAAGAAAGTCAAGAAAGCTATCTGCGTATTGACTTGTATGATATTGATCTATACAGCAATTACGTGGAGCGTGATTATTTTCGAACCGGAATTTCTGATCGGAATTTTCAGCACAGACAGTGAATTACTTGCCGATTGCGTAGAAGCACTGAAACTTTATTTCGCAGCATTTATATTTATGGATCTGCAGTATGTTGGGCAGACGGTTTTCAAATCATTGAACAAGAAGAAGCAGGCGATTTTCTTCTCGCTACTTAGAAAAGTATTTATCGTTGTACCGCTTACATATTTGTTTCCATATACATTTCGCATGGGAACGAGAGGGGTGTTCTTAGCAGAGCCTATATCTAATGTGATTGGTGGAAGTTTGTGCTTTATTACAATGCTGATAATGCTGAAAAGATCTATTTGACATAAGAAAAAAGAAATAGGTTAAAACAGTCTTGACAAACCTACCTAAGCGGTGTATATTATCAAAATGAACAGTGTTCATTATAAATTCACAATACAGAAATGAGATATCGGAGGTGAGATCGTGAATCATCTTGCTACTTCAAAAGAAGACATATTAGCTGCCAGCAGAGATCTGATTAAGGAGAATGGATGGGCTGCCGTAAGTATACGGGCTGTTGCGTCCCGATGTTCTGTATCAGCAGGTACTATTTATAATTATTATGAATCCAAAGCAGATCTGCTCAGTGATACAATAGAAAGTATTTGGCATGAGATCTTCTTTCACCCGGAAGATGAACAGGTATTTCATGATGTCGAATCCTGTATCTCATGGATCTATGAACGATTAGAATACGGTAATCGTCAGTTTCCAGGGTTCTTCTCATTACATTCATTTGGTTTTATGAGAGATGAAAAAACAAGTGGGAAGAAAAGAATGATGAAGACATGGGGACATATTCTGAATGGATTATGTGAGGTCTTAGAAAATGATCCAAAGGTCCGTGCAGATGTATTTGACCAGGAATTTACAGAGAAAAAGTTTGCAGACATACTGTTTTCTCTGATTCTGGTGTCGATGATCCGGCAGGATTATGATCCATCATCTGTATTGATGCTTGTAAAGAAAACGTTGTATTAAAATTCTCCCACAATTGCTGTGGGAAATTTTTTGAACGAAAATGAACAATGTTCATGTACGCATAGTTATGTGTGATTGTAATTGTGCAGGTCTGCTTTATCAGAACAACATAATTCAATATAATCAAAAGAAAGAAGGATATTTATTATGCAGGCAATAGTAGAAACTTTATTTGACGCCGTGTATTTAATCTCGGTAATTACAATCGGAATCTTGATGATCCGTAAGAGCAAAGGAAACCGTCAGTTCACCATGTTTGGAATCATGGCAGTTCTTTTAGGAAGTGGAGATGCATTCCACCTGGTTCCACGTGCATTTGCACTTTGTACAACAGGTCTTGAGAATTTCACTGTACAGTTAGGATTAGGTAAATGGATCACATCTGTTACAATGACAATCTTTTATGTTATTCTTTACTATATTTGGCGTGAACGTTATCAGATCAAAGGACACAATGCAACTACAGCAGCGATCTATGTACTCGCAGGATTAAGAATTGTTCTGTGTATGATGCCGCAGAATGAATGGCTCAGTGCAGAAGCACCGCATTCCTGGGGCATTTACCGTAATATTCCGTTTGCACTGATGGGATTACTTATCATCGTTTTATTTTACAAAAGTGCAAAAGAAAGAAACGACCAGTCTTTCCGCTGGATGTGGATGACGATCGTCTTAAGCTTTGCTTTCTATATCCCGGTTGTACTGTGGGCTGATGTTGTTCCGATGCTTGGAATGCTGATGATTCCGAAAACATGTGCATATGTATGGACAGTGCTGATCGGTTACAGGGCAATGAAAAAGGAAATAGCTTAAGGATAATGCGAAGGAAAGCAGCAGACAATGAAAGAACTTGTTATCCGTTTCCTGTAGAAAAAAATAGACATAAAAAAACATGACATGATATAATTAAAAACAACAGAAAACATTGAAGATGAAGAGGCAACAGTAAATGGAAAAGGGAAGTCCCGGTTCTAAACAGACAAAAAGATACAGTTGGATCATTGGCTTGCTTATTTTTATAACAGCACTTCTTTTGGGCTGTATTATTGTAAAGAACATAGAGAAAGAAAAAAAGACAGCAGCTGCTTATACTGCACAAAGTACAGTAAAGCGGATCAATGCACAATTAGATCAGTATGTTGAACTTTCAGAATTTCTTGAAAACGTGATTCTTGCAGGATATAATCTGAATCAGACTACATTCTCAGAATTGGCAGAAATGCTTCCGAATGAAGCAGGTGTTGTAAAAGCATTCGAACTCGCACCGGAAGGGGTTATTACTGATATTTTCCCAAAGCAGGGAAATGATCAGGCTTTTGAAAGGCACAAGCGTTTTCTTCTTCAAGTAATTCACCTCTGTTTAAGCATCGTATATTTTCGCAATGCCATATTATAGCACAGAAATTGAAAGATTGGGTGAAAACTGTGAAAAAACAGGAAAATTGGATGGGGAAGTGATTAGGTAGAAAAGTTGCTTCTTGCTACATAATTCCTTAAGTGATATACTGAGCTAGAGAAAAAATAATCCGTGTGGAATTACAGTTTCGGTTTTACACGGATTTTTAGAAAATGAGCAGTTAGTTAAAACTAACCAAGAAAGGAGATGCGTAAATGGAAATTTTTCTTGGTATACTGATTCCGTTCATTGGAACAACGCTCGGTGCAGCATGCGTGCTTTTTATGAAAAAAACACTTAGAAAACAGGTGCAGCGTGCACTTGCAGGATTTGCTGCAGGGGTAATGGTTGCAGCATCGATCTGGAGTCTTTTGATTCCGGCAATTGAACAATCTGAAAATATGAGGGCTTTATCCTTTTTCCCGGCAGTAGTCGGTTTTTGGATTGGCGTGTTGTTTTTGCTTACGCTGGATCATTTGATTCCACACCTTCATGTAGGAAGTGAACAGTCAGAAGGACCTAAAAGTAAGCTTGGGCGTACAACGATGATGGTACTGGCGGTTACACTGCATAATATTCCTGAGGGGATGGCAGTTGGTGTAATGTATGCAGGTCTTCTTGCAGGAAATACAAAGATTACAGCAGCAAGTGCGCTTGCTTTATCACTTGGAATTGCAATTCAGAATTTCCCAGAAGGAGCAATTATATCTCTGCCGCTTAGAGCCAAAGGAGAAAGTAAGGGGAAGGCATTTCTTGGAGGTGTGCTTTCAGGTGTGGTTGAACCAGTTGGAGCAGTACTTACAATCATTGCTGCGCAGCTGATAATCCCGGCATTACCATATTTACTGAGCTTTGCAGCAGGAGCAATGCTTTATGTTGTGGTTGAAGAACTGATTCCGGAAATGTCGCAAGGGGAGCACTCTAATATCGGTACAGTTTTCTTTGCGGTTGGGTTCAGTTTGATGATGGTTCTGGATGTGGCGTTGGGGTGATAGAGTATCTCAAAAGTACAAAATGGAAATATGAAGAAGTGAGAAATTCATAAAAATTCAGGCTCATAATCTCCGTTAATGGGGAGATTGTGAGCCTGTCTGTGTTTACAACACTTGATTATTTGCAATTTTCGATTGCTCATCTATACTTTAACGTTTTACACATGCAAAAACAAGTACGTACCTTTTTATAACTATACACTCTAAAATGTATGTGTTATTATAAAATTGGAGGTGAATGTGAAATGAAGACAAAAGATGAACTTCCTGTTTGTCCGGTAGCAACGGCCGTGTCCATTATAGGTGGAAAATGGAAACTTTTGATTATACGTAATTTAAAAGAACGTCCCTGGCGTTTTAATGAACTGCAGAGAGATATTGAAGGCATTTCACAGAAGGTACTGACAGATAGTCTCAGGCAAATGATTGATGACGGGCTTGTTTATCGGCACGATTATCAGGAGATTCCGCCAAAAGTAGAATATGGATTAACGGAACTTGGAAAAGAAATGCTGCCAATTATAGATGCACTGGCCGATTTTGGAAATTATTATAAATCAATCATAGATTGATTCTTTGTTTGGAATTTAAGCAACATAGAAATCGAGATTTGTAAGAATAAAAAGGAAAAAGAAATGACGGTTCAACAATTAAAATATATTTTGAAGGTAGCAGAGGTTGGCTCTATTACTGAAGCGGCAAAAATGCTTTTTATATCACAGCCAAGTCTGTCCAATTCCATCAAAGAAACGGAAAAAGAGGCTGGTATCACCATTTTTCACCGCAGCAGAACCGGAATTACTCTGACAAAAGATGGTGCTGAATTTCTCGGTTATGCTCGTCAGGTAATACAGCAGATGGAACTGCTGGAGGATCGGTATGTTACAAATCTTCCGGGGAAAGTGACATTTGGGGTATCTTCTCAGCACTATACTTTTACGGAAAACGCTTTTGTGGAGTTAGTTAAGCGTTTTGGACAAGAACGATACGCTTTTTATTATAATGAAACCGGAACACATCAGATATTGGATGATGTGAAAAATCGTGTCTGTGATTTAGGCATCCTTTATTTATCGCATGAAAACGAAGTCGTCATGCGTAAAGTGATAGAGGAAAACCATCTGGTGTTTACCGAACTATTTTCAGCAAAGCCTCATGTTTTTTTGCAAAAAGATCACCCATTGGCATCGAAAAAAGTAGTTTCCGTCCATGACCTCGCACCTTATCCGCGGCTAAATTTTGTACAGGGAGAGTATGAATCTGTCTATTTTTCAGAGGAACTATTCAGCTCCATTCCGGTGGATAAGGAAATTCGGGTCAATGACAGAGGGGCTATTGTCAATTTCATGCTTGGACTGAATGCCTATACTATTTCAAGTGGCATTTTCCCGAAATATTTGAACGGAGAAAATATCATTTCCGTTCCGCTTGCAGAAAATGAAACAATGCATATTGGATATGTGCTGAATGAAAATCAGGAATTAAGCGAACCTGGAAAAAGTTACCTGGAAGAATTACGGAAATATGCTCCAGCCAATCCATAGTCATAGGCTATGGATAATCATATAAAATAGGTGTTATGTATGTACCGCTGTTTGCTGATATAATAACAGCAGAAAGGTGGTTGATGATTATGCCTATGGCGGTACTGAGCAATTTTCTGATTTATTGCATTATAAATGCCTTTACTCCGGGACCGGGAAATATTCTGGCATTAAATACCGTAACAAACTATGGATATAAAAAAGGAAAGCCGCTGTTCTTTGGGATTTTTGCGGGCTATTATGTAGTACAAATCTTATGTGCAATTTTCGTATATGGGGTTAATTCTTTGCTTCCAAATGCAATGGAAGTGATGAAGTATATCGGAGCAGCCTATATCCTGTGGCTTGCGATTCATATTGCTTTCAGCAAGCCGTCAACAGAAAACGCAGAGCAATCGGCATCGTTTCTGAAAGGCTTCAGACTGGTATCGGCACTTGCAATCTTTCTGGGAGCAGGAATGGAGATGTCTCTTTTGTGGGATCTTTCCGATGCACTGATGGGGTTATGGCACTCATTAACATTCCGGTTATCCTGATTTTATCAGAGCTTGCATTTAAAGCGGTCCAAGATTATGAAGCACAGTTAAAGAAAGGAATTAACCCTGTTTTTAAAAGCGCAGACATCGGGCTTAGTCAAAAAACAGATTTCTGGAGATAGGTTTAACAAAAGCTAAAAGAATAATAAGATAATTACAATTAATACCGCCGATATAGGATATAATAAATCCTTCAAGCGAGTTCTCTTTTACCTGGATACATAAATGATTTCTGAATCTTCTTAAGCAAAGAAATGTGATGGAAAGGACCTGCAGGACACATTGCAGGCAAACCGGAAAAGGTGCGTTGGTATGGCG
>OLOH01000877.1_pt1 | contig 19292 bp, 18 predicted proteins | sample 1673221 | NCBI WGS metagenome assembly OLOH01 (sample SAMEA3136767, study PRJEB25190) | human gut metagenome
CCGGTTTGACCGGAAGGGGCGGGGTTTTGTTTTATTTGCGGCGGTGGGGCGCGGGGTAACGCTGCGGCGTGTCCGTCTGCTTGAGCAGATAATCCACACTGACGTTGTAAAGTGTGGAAAGTGCAACGAGGATTTCAGCGGTAAGCTGCTGTGTGCCGGTTTCGATGTAACTGTATTTGCGCTGCGTGATGCCGATTTTATCGGCGACGTATTGCTGTGTGTAGTCGTTGTCCTCGCGGAGTTCCCGGACGCGGTTTTCCATGATGTATCTACCTGCCTTCCTTTTTAGTAAAAGGATATGCTAGATAGAATTTATCTATTGACTTTTAGATAAAATTTATCTAAAATAGAAATCGGAAACTGTTGCATCTGACAACGGGGAGGAGAAAAACATGGACGAGTTAAACAAGCAAAACATCGGGGAAGAAACCGCCGCACATCCGGTCGGAGAAAACACGCAGCCCGTTCCGCCTGCGGACACAGGCGCACAGCAGACACAGCAACCGACAGGGGAGAGCGCCACTGCCCCGGAAACACAGTTGGGCAAGCTGATTTGCCCACGCTGCGGCAATGCGTTTGAACCCAAGGAGAAAAAGTGCCCGCATTGCGGCATGAAGAACAATTTGAAGCTGTGCAAAACCTGCGGCGCGACGATTGCGAAAAACGCAAAGCGCTGCCCGAAGTGCGGAGCGAAGAATAAGAAACCATTTTATAAGCGATTAGGGTTTTGGGTTATTGCAGCTATTGTATTGATTATCTGCTGGCCGTCTGACAAAAGCAACGGTACAGCATCAGGGCAGGACATTATTGTCGGCGAGTGGATCGCAGAAATGCGATTGGATATTGCGGCAAATAAAGTATATACAATAGATGAGTCGGAGAATGCAAGACTAATATTTAATAGCGACCATACAGGAGAAGTTCATCTAGGGGATGCCGGTGCGGCTTGTGAGTGGGAGTTTGTTGCGGAAAATGGAGAAGTTCGTCAATATAGAATTATGAATTCAGGCGAATCTAATGGGGAATTGAAGGACTTAGATTATGTAAGTGAAAATAGCACTGAGTACGCAGAATTTGCGGGCAAGCTTGTCCTGATAAGTGACGATGTTAGAGTGATTTACAGGAGATGCGATGGAACACAACAAACAAAAACAACGAGTGCATCCAAGAACGTGAGCAAAAGTGTAGAAAGCAACACTATAACGCAAACGGCAAAGCCAGCAAACAGTGTACAGAAGGCAGAAACAAGCACTGCAAATGTATCAGCGGGTAAGAAAAATGCGCTAGAGCAAGCATACAGCTATCTCAATGCGATGGCCTTTTCCTATTCCGGGTTGATTGAGCAGTTAGAGTACGAAGGATACAGTACAGAAGAAGCGACTTATGCAGTTGACAATTGCGGTGCCGATTGGAAAGAGCAGGCAGTAAGAAAAGCAGAAGAATACCTAAAATCTATGTCCTTCTCCAAGAGCGGCTTAATCGAACAGCTTGAATACGAGGGCTTCACCCACGAGCAGGCTGTATACGGCGCAGACCAAGCCTATTAACTAAAACTTCGCCCCTTTCGCTTTAAACCGAAAGGGGCGTCAATATGTCAAAATATGGACTTGCCCTATAGAGATTGTAGGGGCGAACATTGTTCGCCCGCCAACTTGGCGCAGCAACGCTTTTTCGGGGAAGCTTCTCACGAGGCAAATGGGCACGGACGAGCACTGCTCGCCCCTACAATGCACCTTTCGACAGCCTGCCGCCCCTTCTGGTCATCCCGGAAGGGGCGTTTTGTGTCTGCTTAAAAAGCACCGCCTTTGCAGCAAAATTCTGCGGGTGAGCAGCACCCCGCCACTACGGTGCAGAGGCGGGATACGTGGCAACGACCCGGAAAGTGCCCGCTCATTCGACATTTTCAACAAATTGTAAGGATTCAGCCCCACAGCGCGGGATACATTCTTTCAAAATCACCAAGATTTTTTGCGCAGACATGCGCAATCGGTTGACAATATATGAACAAACTGTTATACTTATTGTGAACCCTAACAAAAAGAATGGAGGAAACAAAATGCTGGAATCCCTGAAAAAGAAAACCCTGCTCGGCAATTTGTGGTGCATCATCGTGCTGGGCATCGTCACGGCCGCCCTCGGCGTGGTGTTTGGCTCCGGCATCGTCAAGATGCTGGCCGGCCCCGCCTACTTTGATCCGCTGGACGACCACGAGGACATCCTCTCCCTGCAGGGGCAATATATCACGATGGACGTCGATACCCTGATCGACTACTACGCCGAAACCGTCCGCAGCGAGAGCGGCAAGCGCGATGAGGTCTCCGCGCGCGAGTACATTATGCCCATCAACACGCCGGATGCAACCATTTACATCGGTCTGGAAGTGCCCGCGTCCAAAATCGACGACGCCGAGGCGGTCGTCGACGACACCGCGCGCATGCTGGACGACGAGGATGGCAACTACGAGTGGGACGGCTCTTACGTGACCGTGCGCGGCACCCTGAAGCGGATGGACGATGAGACCAAGCAGTTGTGGGAGGACTACTTCATCGACGCCGGTTTCAGCTATGACGACATCGGTCTGGAGGACGGCTGCACCTTCCTGCCGCTGGTGCTGACCGATGACGAGATCGACGGCAGCGATACCTTTGTGCTGGGCTTCATGGGCATTGTGATTCTGCTGGTGCTGGCACTGCTGATTTGGTTTGTCGTCCGCTCCCTGACGGGCGGCTTCCAGAAGCAGATTCGCAACTACATCAAGGCTTCGGACGACCCGCAGGCCACCGAGCAGGCGCTCGACCGCTTCTACGAGGACACGATGCAGGATGGCAAGGTCCGCATGAGCCGCAGCTGGCTGATGTACGACAAGGGCGGCAATTCCTGGGTGCTGGCCGGTGACGACGTGGTCTGGGCCTACCAGTACACAGTGCGCCACAAAGCTTACGGCATCCTGACCGTGAGAAAAGAGCTGATGGTGCGCGTTTTCGGCGCGAAGGAGAAACGTGCCTGCCACGATATCTACGTCCGCAATGAGGACGAAGCGCAGGAAATTTTGCAGCAGATGGCCCGCACCTACCCGGATGCGCTGATCGGCTACGACAAGGACATTGAGCGCAAGTATCGCGCCAACCCGGCGGCGTTCCACCAGGCGGTCATCACTGCCCGCCACGCCCCAGCTGCCCCCGCAGCCGAGCCGACCGAGCCCGCGCAGGAACCGGAGAGCAAGCCGCTGTATACCTAAAGTAAAAATTGCCCGATGGCACTTGATGCCATCGGGCAATTTTTTGGGCAAAATTTACTTCTGCGCTTCTTTTTCGGCTTTCTCCGCAAACGCAATCATCTTGCTGTACGTTTCCTCGCTCAGGTCGTGCTCGACCTTGCAGGCGTCCTTGGCGGCAACATCCGGGTCAACGCCCAACGCCACAAAAAAAGCCGTCAGCTTGCGGTGGCGGCCATAGATGCGCTGGGCAATTTCCATGCCCGGCGCTTCCAGCTTGATAAAACCGTCGGCATCCATCGAAATATAGCCGTTCTCACGCAGGTTTTTCATGGCGACACTGACGCTCGGCTTGGAAAAGCCCATCGCCACCGCAATATCGATCGAGCGCACAGAACCCTTCTGTTCCTGCAGCATCAGAATTTTTTCGAGATAATCCTCTGCGGATTCGTGAATATTCATGGGCGCAGCCCCCTTCCGAACTGAAATATTGTTCAAATTGTTATTGCATCTATCATACCACACCGCGCGGCAGTTTGCAAGGCTGAATCCGTACAGTTCCGGTAAATGCTGCCGCGGCTTCACCAATTAAAAGCGCGGTATCATCCTTTAGGATGCGTACTTCCAGTGTGCCGCCGGGCATCTGCACCAAAATCGGCACGCCGCGTCCGCTGCGGCCGGTCAGCACAGCGGAGGCCGCCACGGCGCAGGCCCCGGTCCCGCAGGAGAGCGTGGCCCCGCTGCCGCGCTCCCAGACTGTCACGGCGAAGGCTGTGGGGCTGATCTGCCGCGCGAACTCCACGTTGATGCCCCCGGGGAACGCCGGGTGGTGTTCCAGTTCCCGGCCATACAGGGCCAGGTCAGCCCCCTCGGGCGGGGCATCACCCACAAAAACAACGCAGTGCGGGTTGCCAACGGCCACGCAGTTGACCCGCCAGCTGCGCCCGCCCGTGCAGAGCGGCACATCCAACAGCGGCCCGCCGCCCAGGTCGGCGGTGCCCACGTCAGCCCCCAGCGCCGAGAAATGCCCCATCTCTACCTGCCATAACCCCGCGCCCACGCGGCGCAGCGTGCGCCGCCCGACGTTGGGTGTGTCGATGCGGATGCAGTCCCGCCGGACGCCGTGGGTGTATAAAAATTCCGCTACACAGCGTACACCGTTGCCGCACATGGTCCCCTCGCTGCCGTCGGCGTTGAACATCCGCATCGCGGCGTCGCCGTCCGCCAGCAGCGGGGGACAGATAAAAATGACCCCATCGGCCCCCACGGAAAAATGCCGTCGGGACAGCGCCACGGCCAGCGCGGCGGCGTTTGGCGGCAGCCCGGCGGCGCGGCAGTCCAGGTAGATATAATCGTTGCCGGCGGCCTGCATTTTGGTAAAATTCAGTTCCACATGCCCACCTCCCGGCCCATCGTATGCAGCTTGCATAAAATTTAACACTTACCCCCTTGACATTCACCCGCAGATACGCTATATATTAAATGTATATCTGTGTTTATAAAGGAGTTAAATTATGGATTCCGAAGTTTTCAGCCGCATCCGTGGCTATCTGGCAGAACAGCTGGAAGTCGATCCTGAGAAGATCACCCCCGACAGCGACATCGTCAACGATTTCGGCGCGGACAGCCTGGATGTTATCGATATGATCACCGTCCTGTCCGACGAGTTCGGCGTTGAGATCCCCGACGAGGATATCGAGAATTTCCACACCGTCGGTGACGTGGTAAATTACCTGGAAGACCGTATGTAATGCTTGCGGCGCTGCCGCGGACAAGTTTAGAATTTGTGTGAGGATTAACAGGAAATGGCAAACGATAAGAAAAAAATGGTCGAAGCGATCACCGCACAGGAGGTCGATTTCGCCCAGTGGTACACCGATATCTGCACCAAGGCCGAGCTGGTCGAGTATTCCAGCGTCAAGGGCTTCGTGGTGCTGCGCCCCTATGGCTACGCCATCTGGGAGAACATCCAGAAGAACCTGGACGCCCGCTTTAAGGCCACCGGCCATGAGAACGTGGCAATGCCTGTGCTCATCCCCGAGAGCCTGCTGAAGAAGGAGGGCGAGCTGGTCAACGGCTTCGCCCCCGAGGTCGCCTGGGTCACGGCCGGCGGCAGTGACCCGCTGGAAGAGCGCCTTGCGGTGCGCCCCACCAGCGAGACGATGTTCTGCGACCATTTCAGCCATGTGCTGCACTCCTACCGCGACCTGCCCATGCTGTACAACCAGTGGTGCAGTGTCGTCCGCTGGGAAAAATCCACCCGTCCCTTCCTGCGCACCCGCGAGTTCTGGTGGCAGGAGGGCCACACCATCCATGAGACCGCCGACGAGGCCAAGGCCGAGACCGAGCAGCAGCTGAACTGCTACGCCGACTTTGCCGAGCATGACCTGTGCATCCCGGTCGTCAAGGGCCGCAAGACCGATAAGGAAAAGTTTGCGGGTGCCGAGGCCACCTACACCATCGAGGCCATGATGAAGGACGGCAAGGCCTTGCAGAGCGGCACGAGCCACTACTTTGGCGATAAGTTCAGCCGCGCCTACGACGTGACCTTCACCGGCCGCGACAACACCCTGCAGTATCCGTTCCAGACCTCCTGGGGCGCGTCCACCCGCCTGATCGGTGCCATCATCATGACCCACGGCGACGACGACGGCCTGATCCTGCCCCCGGCCATCGCGCCCATCCAGGTCGTGATCGTGCCGGTCGCTGCCCACAAGCCCGGCGTGCTGGACAAATGCCGTGAGCTGGCCGCCGAGATCGGCCGGTATGCCCGCGTCAAGCTGGATGACAGCGACAAGCAGCCCGGCTGGAAGTTTGCCCAGTGGGAGATGAAGGGCGTGCCTGTGCGTCTGGAAGTCGGCCCCCGCGATATCGAGAACGGCCAGTGTGTACTGGTTCGCCGCGATACCCGCGAGAAGCAGTTCGTGAAGTTTGAGGAGTTGGCCACCGCCATCCCCGCCGCCATGGACGCCCTGGCGAAGGACCTGTACGAGCGTGCCCTGCAGAACCGCGAGAACCGCACCTACAGCGCCACCACGATGGACGAGGTCAAGCAGATCGCCAAGGAGCACACCGGCTTCATCAAGACGATGTGGTGCGGCGACCTGGCCTGCGAGGAAGCCATGAAGAGCGAAGCTGGCCTGTCCAGCCGCTGTATGCCCTTTGCCCAGGAGCACTTGAGCGACGTTTGCCCGGTCTGCGGCAAGCCCGCCCAAAAGATGGTCGTCTGGGGCGTAGCGTACTAAGACAAAAAAGGGAACGCTGCGAAGCGTTCCCTTTTTTGGTCAGATAAGAACGAAGAAAGAAAAAGAAAAGGACAGCGCTGCCGCGCTCTTTGCCAAACTTGCTTCTTTCTTCTTGCTTCTCTTTTCTCTTTCTGGGTGTCTTATGTCCATTCTACTCACAACATTATTCGTTTACGCCCTCGGTCTGCTGCTCACGGCGGTGGGCAGCCGGCTGGCGGGACGGTGCACCACTTGGTGCTGTGCCCTGCTGGGACTGCCCATGTGGGTCGTGGGCGGCACGGTTGCGCCGTTCTGCCTGGCGCTGCCGCAGCTGATGCTGGCATTTCTGGCGGCCGGAATGTCGGTCACGGCGCTGGCCGTCGGCACCGCGCTGGCGGGCGCCGTCGCCAACCTGGGGCTGGCGCTGGCCGTCTGCCTGCTGAATCGTCGCCGGTATGCCACGGCGGATCGGGACGAGTTTTGCCGCAAATGCCTGTTGCTGCTGGCCGCCTGCGGGGTGCTGGCGGTGTTTGTGCGGGACGGCGAATTGAGCTACACCGGCACCGGCCTGTTGATGCTGCTGTTTGTGCTGTTTATTTTGATGAGCATTGCGTTCCAGCACAACTTTACCTATGGTGAAACGATCGAGGCGGTGTCCACCTCGGATGCCGTGCCCAGCTCGCGCCTGGCCACGAAGGAGTACGGCTACACGGCCCACACGATGGCATTCCCGGTCATGAGCGTGCGGAACTCGCTCAAGAACCTGGCGGGCGTTATTGGCGGGCTGGCGCTGCTGGCGGGCGGAGCTATGGCGCTGGTGTACAGCGCCACCACGCTGGCAAACCTCACCGGCACGATACAGGCCCTGTGGGCGGCGTCACTCATCAGCTTTGGATTCTGCCTGCCCCTGCTGGCCGAAGCCCTGGAACACCCCCTGGGGTCGGTCTGGAAGCGGTTCACTGTGCGGTGCCGCTACTACCCGCCGGACTCGCTGCCCATCCAGCTGTTGAACAGCGCTATTTTGAACCTGACGCTGGCGCTGCCGATTTCAAGCCTGATGTACCGCCACAAGCTGCCCGTGGGCGCGCAGTTCCGCAGTTACGAGGTGCCGGTCTGCGCCGCCATGGCGCTGGTGCTGCTTCTGCCGCCGCTGTGCAAACACAAGCTCAAGCGCTGGCAGGGCGGGGTATGTATGGCAGTGTATTTTGCTTATTTAGCCGCCGCATTGTTTGTGCCGAGAGCGGGGGCGTAAAAAAGTACCCTTGATTCATAACACGAATCAAGGGTATTTTTTTACTTCTTCAACGCCGCGCAGGCTTCTTTGATGATATCCCGCTCGACGAAATGTTCTTTTTTGCCGTGGATGAGCTGGTAATCCTCGTGACCTTTACCTGCAAACAGGACGATGTCGCCTTCCTCGGCCATCTTGACGGCGGCGTAGATGGCCTCGCGGCGGTCGGTGATGCAGGTGTAGGGCGCGCCGGGGGCCATATGGGCGGCAATGTCGCGGATGACATCCTCCGGCGGCTCGTTGTCCGGGTTGTCGCTGGTGATGATGCTGTAATCCGCATAGGCACTGGATGCGTCGGCCAGTTCCTTGCGGCGGACCTGGGTGCGCCCGCCTACCGAGCCGAACACACAAATCAGGCGGTGCGGATTGTAGGCCCGCAGCGTCTTTAATGCGCTGGTCAGAGCCAGGCCGTTGTGACTGTAATCCACGATGAAGGTGCGCCCGGGCAGACCCTGCACGACCTCAAAACGGCCCTGCACCGGGGTGTGGGCCAGCGTGGCAGAGGCCTGGGCGGGCGTTACGCCGAACGCGCCGCATATGGCGATGGCGCACAGTGCGTCCGACGCACTGAACGCGCCGGGGGACATGACCTCGACGTGGGTACTCTGCCCGGCGCAGCGGCAGACGAAATCAATGCCCAGCGCCATGCGGTTGCGGTACTGCGCCAGCATCACGCCGCGGTAGTCGGCCTCGGCCTTGATGCCGAAGCTGACCTGCTCGCCCTGGAAACCCTCGCGCATGAAATCGCTGTATGGGTCATCGACGTTATAAACCATCGTGCGGGCGTTGTATTCGGCAAACAGACGGCGCTTGGCGCATTTGTAATCCTCAAAATCCGGGTGCTCGCCGGGGCCGATGTGATCTTCGGACAAATTCGTGAAGGCCACGACCTCAAAGGGGACACCGTCCACGCGGTGGTGGCGCAGGGCCTGACTGCTGACTTCCAGCACGCAGTGGTGTACACCCGCGTCCAGCATTTTGCGGAACAGGCGGTGCAGTTCCAGGCTCTCCGGCGTCGTGTTGGCGGTGGCCTCGTGCTGGCCTGCAATGTCCACGCCGTTGGAACCGATGTAGGCGCAGGGCAGCCCTGCCTCGGTCATGATGGCAGCGGTCAGCAGGGCCGTGGTGGTCTTGCCCTTCGTGCCGGTAATGCCAATCAGGTGCAGCTCATCGGTGGGGTTGCCGTAGAAATCTGCACCGATAACGGCCAGCGCCGCGCGGGTATCGTCGGTGACGATCTGCACAGCGTCGGCAGGCAGATCCAGCGCGTGCTCCACCAAAAAGGCACGGCAGCCGTTTTGATAGGCGCTGGCGGCGTAGGTATGACCGTCCAGCCACGCACCCACCAGGCAGACGAACAGCGAACCGGCCGCCGCCTTGCGGGAGTCGTAGATGATGGCGGTGATATCCATGTCGGATGTGCCGGTGTGGGGGATATGTTTGATAAGGTCGTTGAGTTTCATGAAAAACATCCTTCTTAAAAGCCTTCCCCTGAGGAGGAAGGTGGCCGAGCCTGCGAGGCCGGATGAGGGGCGGGGTATCGTGGTCGCCCGCTTACGGGGTGCATCGGCAGACGTGCCCCTCATCAGTCCGCTTCGCGGACAGCTTCTCCCTAAAGGGAGAAGCCTTTTCCCTTACTTCTGTACGGGATAATACTTCTTAAACTTCTTGAACTGCCTTCTCAACTGTTCCAGCACGCAGGCGTAGCGAACCGGGTTCCATAGCAGATCCGGCTTGTACAGCAGGCTGCATGCCTCCTTGTGCTGGGCTTTCAGCGCCTTGGCGCGGGCGACAAGGTCCTTGTCCTCAGTGTAGGTGAAAGCCACCTGCGCGGGCACATGGTGCCAGAACACCTCGTTCTTGTTCAGCACGCAGTCGGTGCCGCCGTCACTCCACTTTTCCACGACCAGCTTGGCAATGTTCATGCCGGTGGCCGTGACATAGTAGTTGCTGCGGCCCTGACGCAGGTTGATCTCAAACACGCGGTAGTCGCCGGGGGTGCCGCTGTACTTGATGTCAAAGTTGGAAAAACCGGTGTAGTGGCAGGCTTCCAGCATATTGCGGATGTTCTCTACCAGCGGCAGGGAGGTCGTGTCCTCGCTGACGATGGCGGCGTGGTTGCCCAGACCGTGGGGGGTGTGCTCCTCGACCATCGTGTGGCCCAAGCACATAGCGCGGACCTTGCCGTTCTCGTCAGAGAATGCGGTCAGCACGCGCATATGGTCATCGCCGCCCGGCACCATCTTTTGCAGCACCATCCGGTCCGGGTAGCCGCTGGCGTAAATGGTTTTCACGATCTCGGCGGCCTCGGCGGGGGTGGCGGCGGTGTAGACCTTCTTCATCGTGTCAAAGGGGTGCTTCCAGTAGTCAACGCTGGACGACGGCTTGACGATGATGGGGTAGGCGAAGCCCAGCTTATCCTCGGTCAGCTCAGCGGCGTCCACCGGCGCGGACAGGATTTTGGAATCCGGGTAGGGGATGCCGAACTTCTCGCAGACTTCATAAAATTCGGCCTTTTTCTGGATGGAGCCGTACAGGTCAGCGGCGGGGCCGGGGGCGATATACTCGGTCAGCTCGGCCTTGCGGCGGATGATCATAGCGGCATAGTCGTCGGTGCAGCCGAACAGATACAGCCGCTTGCCCTTATGCTGCGCGGCGAAATCGTGTAAAATGCGCAGCATCGTGTCCTCGTTGTCCATATCGGGCACGGTGGTAAAGTGCACGATCTTGGAATACTTGGTCGGGGCCATCGGGTAGCGGCCATAGGCGTAGCTCTCGACGCCGTAGGCCTCATGGAAGGCGCGGGCAAAGTTATAGCAGTTCAGGTCTGCACCAAGGAATACAGGGATAATGTCGGACATGGGAAAGTACATCTCCAATTTTCTAAAATAGGCTTCCCCCTCGGGGGAAGCTGTCCGCGAAGCGGACTGATGAGGGGCAGCCTTGCGGTGGCAATCCGTTTGCGGGCAATTAGCGCAAACTCGCCCCTCATCCGACCTCGGGCGGGGCCTCGGCCACCTTCAGTCTACGCGCCAAGAGCCGCCTACGGCGGTTGCGCTCCGACACGCGCCTGCGGGCGCAGCCCCGCAGGGGAAGGCTCATAAGATTCACGCGTCAAACTTCTCAAAGAACTGCTCATGCCACGTTAAGAACGTGTAGGCGGTCCAGATCTTGCGGCGCTCGTGCTTGGGGTCGCCCAGCATCGCCACCAGCTTGTCCTGGTCGAAATACTCTGCGGCCACGTCGCTGGTAAAGCTCTTGCGCACCTTGGCGGAAAACTCCGGATCCTCGAGCCACTTGGCAATCGGCACCGGGAAGCCTTTTTTCGTGCGGTTGGCCCAGGCGTCGGGCAGGGTCTTGTTGGCGGCGGTACGCAGCACGGCCTTTGTGTCGCCGCGCAGCTTGTAGCTGTCGGGGTAGCACTCGGCCTCGCGCAGGACCTCGCGGTCGAGGTAGGGCACGCGCAGTTCCAGGCTGTGGGCCATACTCATTTTGTCGGCCTTCAGCAGAATATCGCCGGGCAGCCAGAGATTCAGGTCGAGGTACTGCTTCTTTTCCAGCTCGCTCAAATCTTTCACGCGGTCGTAGATCGGCGCGGCGACCTCGCGGGCCGTGGGGCCGACGCGGTACTTCGGCTTCAGAATATCGTAGGCGTCCTTCTCCTCAAAGACGTGGGCCTGGCCGATGAACCAATCCTCGGGGCGTCCGCTGCCCTTGATGATGAAGTCGTGGCCCTTGAAGTAGGGCAGGTGCTGGCTCACGTCGCTGGCCAGATGGCGCAGCGGTGCGGGCACGTGCTTGTACTTCTGCATCAGCGGCGTGTCGGCGTACCACTCGTAGCCTGCGTAGATTTCGTCCGCGCCCTCGCCGGAGAGCACGACCGTGACGTGCTGACGGGCCAGCTGGCACAGGAAGTAGAGCGGCACGCTGGACGGGTTGGACTGCGGCTCGTCCATGTGGTACTGGATGTCCGCAAAAGCGTCGAGGCACTGCTCCTTCGTCAGCATTTCGCGGTAGTTCTTGATGCCGAGCTTTTGGGAAAGCTCGCCTGCCTCGGTCGTCTCGTCAAACTTATGCGTGCCGTCGGGGCTGGCAAAGCCGACGGAAAACGTCTCGTCGGGCATCAGGCAGGCCGTGATATAGCTGGAATCGACGCCGCCGGACAGAAACGAACCGACCTTGACATCGCTGATGCGGTGGGCGGCCACGCTCTCCCGCACGCGGGCGTCGATCTGGTCGGCGCACTGCTCGTAGGAAAGGGTGGTGGGGTGGCGGAAATCCGCATCCCAGTAGCGCTCAATCTGCATCCGGCCGTCTTTGTAGGTGAACCAGTGGGCGGGGGGCAGTTTGTAGGTGCCCTTGAAGAACGTCTCGTTCATGGCGCTGTACTGGAAGGTCAGGTAGGGGCGCAGTGCCTCGGCGTTGACCTCGCGGCGGAAACCGGGGTGCTCCAGCAGGCTTTTGATCTCGCTGCCAAACAGCAGCTCGCCCGCGTCGGTTTGGGTGTAATAGAACGGCTTTATGCCGAAAATATCCCGTGCACCGTACATTTCGTTGGTTTTCGTATCCCGCACGACAAAGGCAAACATACCGCGCAGCTTGGCAGCCAGTGCCGTGCCGTATTCCTCATAGCCGTGGATGATGACCTCGGTGTCGCAGTGGGTCTTGAAGATATGGCCCTTGGCCTGCAATTCGGTACGCAGATCCATAAAGTTGTAAATTTCGCCGTTGAACACGCAGACAACGGTGCCGTCCTCGTTGTACATCGGCTGCTTGCCAGCGGCCAGGTCAATGATGCTCAGGCGGCGGAAGCCCAGCGCAATGGCCGTGCGCGGGTCATCGCCGCTGATGTGGTAGCCTTCCATATCGGGACCGCGGTGGATGATGCGATCCGCCATTTTGTGCAGGATGGCCTCGCGCTGTTCACGCAGACCGGTAAAGCCAACAAAACCACACATGGTAAATTTCCCTTTCTCTATATAGGCACAATGATAAATTTTAACTTATATATTTGTATATTGTACCACAGAATAGAGGAAAAGAAAAGTGGTCGCAAAGAAAAAAGGACGCAGCGGAATGCTGCGTCCTTGCGAGGGTTATGTGAGTGGCAGGGGCGAGGTAGCAAAGCCCCTGCATTACAATTATTCTTTATCCTCGGTCGTAACCTTATCGGTCTTGCCTTCGCCGTCCAGCGCTTCTTCCAGGGTGTGCCATGCCAGCACGGCGCACTTGACACGGGCGGGGACGTGGGCGATGCCCTGCAAAGCGGCAACATCCTCCAAATCGTCCAGCTCCTCCGGTGTGATCTTGCCCTTGATCATCTGGAAATACAGGCTGATGAGGCGGTGCGCATCCTCGACGGTGCGGCCCTTGACCAGGTCAATCATCAGCGAAGCCGACGCCTGGGAAATCGCGCAGCCGGAGCCAATGAAACCGGCGTCCTCAATTTTGCCGTCCTTCACGCGCAGCTGCAGCGTGATATCGTCGCCGCAGCTGGGGTTCACGCCCTCCAGGCTGTGGGTCGCCCCCTCGACCGGGTGGCGGTTCTCCTTGCTGCGGCTGTTCTCGGTAATGATCTGGGTATACAGTTCGTTCAGGTTCACAGGCCCATCACCTTTCTGACATTTTCAAGATTTTCCAGCAGGGCGTCCACGTCCTCTGGCGTGTTGTAGATCGCCACGCTGGCGCGGCAGCAGCTGCCGATGCCCAGGAATTCCATCAAGGGCTGGGCACAGTGGTGCCCGGCGCGCACGGCCACGCCGCCCGCATCCAGAATCGTCGCCACGTCGTGGGGGTGTACCTCGTTGACGTTGAAGCTGACGACGCCGTAACGGCCCTCGGCCACCGGCTCGCCGTAGACGGTCAGCCACGGCATGGCGCGCATACCGGCCAGCATACGGTCCAGCAGCATGTGCTCGTGGGCTTCCATGGCCTGCCAGCCGATGCCGTTCATGTAGTCGATGGCGGCGGCAAAGCCGACCTCACCGCCGACGTTGCGGGTGCCGGCCTCAAACTTGCGGGGACCGTCGGCCCAGGTGGCACCGCTCTCGTGCACAGCGGCGATCATATCGCCGCCGGACAGGAACGGCGGCATCTTTTCCAGCAGCTCGGCGCGGGCGTACAGGGCACCCACGCCCATCGGCGCATACAGCTTGTGGGCAGAGCAGGCCGCAAAATCCACGTCCAGCTTTTTGACATCCACCGGTGTGTGGGGGGCGCTTTGGGCGCAGTCCAGCACGACGACGGCACCCACGGCGTGGGCACGCTTGACAATCTCCTCCACGGGGGCACGCAGGCCCAGGACGTTGGAGACCATCGCCACGGCGACAACCTTGGTTTTGGGGGTGATTTTCTTGTCCAGCTCCTCGGTCGTCAGGCGGCCGTTCTCGCCGGGATACATATAAACGAGCTTTGCGCCGGTGGCCTTCGCCACGCGCTGCCAGGGTACCATGTTGGAGTGATGCTCGGCCACGGAAATGACGATTTCGTCGCCTTCGTGCAGGAAATTCATGCCGTAGCTGTACGCGACAAGGTTCAGGCTCTCCGTCGTGTTCTGGGTGAACACAATTTCGTCGTCCTCGGCATTAAAGAACTGCGCTACGGTATGGCGGGCACCCTCGTGGGCGTCGGTGGCACGCATGGCCAGCTCATAGACGCCGCGGTGGGGGTTTGCGTTCTCTTTATTATAATAGTTGACCACCGCGTTCAGAACCTGGGTGGGGTGCTGGGTGGTGGCGGCGCTGTCCAGATAGACAAGGCGCTTGCCGTTCTCGTCGGCAGCCAGAATGGGGAAATCAGCCGTCCAGTTCATCGTTCAGCCTCCCTGCAACATTTTCACGTACTTCGTCCTGCAAAGATTCCAGCGGGATCTTGTCGATGGCCGGGGCAAAGCGGGCGTCCACCATCAGGCGGCGGGCCTGCGCCTCGCTCAAACCGCGGGAGCGCAAATAGTACAGCTTGTTCTCGTCCAGGCGGCCCACGGACGCGGCGTGCTGGCCTTCGACTTCCTCCTCACCGCAGAGGATGAGGGGCGCGGTACGGTTGCGGGCGTTGGGGCTGAACAGCAGCACGTCCTCGCTCTCGTGGCCGACGCCGCGCTTGGCACCACGCTGGAAATCCACCGTGCCGCGCAGAATTTTATCGGCGCTGCCGGTCAGCACACCGGCGGTGTGCATCTCGCACAGGGTGTCCCTGCCAGTGTGGACGGAGACATCGTTGAAGTCGAGCACATCGTTCCCGTGGCCGAAATAGACGGCGTCCAGGTCGTACTCGCACTTGTTGTGGTTCAGCAGGGTGCGGGCACCGCAGGCGACGACACAGCCGCCCAGCTCGATGCGCACCTGCTCGACGCGGGCGGATTTGCCCTGTTCAATGGCAACAGCGTTCCAGCGGCGGGCGCGGTTGCCCAACAGCTGCACCTGCACCAAAGTTACATGGGCGTTTTCGGCAGCGCGGATGCGGGTCAGGCTGGTGGAAACACCGTTCTCGGCATCACCGCGCACGACCTGCACGACGGTCAGGCTGCTGCCCTCGGCGGCGTCAATGGTCAGGTAGGTCAGCGCGTGGGGGTGGGCGGCGTCCAGCGTGTTTTCAAACACGATAGGGGCGTCAGCTGTGCCGGAAACGGCCAGATGATTGACCTGGTTGGCATTCTCGGCCAGCCAGGTGTCGGTCTCCGCACCCATGCCGCTGGCGGCAAAATCGCCGAAATCGGCTTCGGCGGGGGCGGTCACACCGGCAGGCAGGGCAGGGGAGAGGGGCTCCGCCTTGGCCCAGCCGTCAGCGGGTACAGTGGGCAGTGCCGCCGACGCCGGTGCATAATTCACGCCCAGCGGGTTCCAAGTGGCAACCGGCAGGCGGTTCATGGTTGTAGTCATATATATCACCTTATTATCTTTACCCAATGCTTCCCTTCATCTCCAGATGAATCAGGTTGTTCATCTCCACCGCGTATTCCAGCGGCAGCTCCTTGGCGATGGGCTCGGCAAAGCCGCCGACGATCAGGGCGCGGGCGTCCTCCTCGGTCATGCCGCGGCTCATCAGGTAGAAGATGGCCTCCTCGCTGATGCGGCCGATCTTGGCCTCGTGGCCGACATCCACGGCGTCGCAGCGGATATCCATGGCCGGGATCGTGTCGGAACGGCTGCGGTCGTCCAGCATCAGGGATTCACAGCTCACGCTGGACTTGCTCCCCGCGGCATTGGGCAGAACGACCACGGAAGAACGGAAGTTCGACACGCCGCCGTCGCGGGCGATACTCTTGGTGGAGATATGGCTCGTGGTGTGGGGCGCGGCGTGTACGACCTTGGCACCGGTGTCCAGGTCCTGCCCGGCACCCGCAAAGGTGATGCCGGTAAACTCCATGCGGGCACCCTCACCCTGCAAAATGCTCATCGGGTACAGGCAGCCGGTGTGGGAGCCGAAGGAGCCGGAGACCCACTCGATGGTGCCGCCCTTTTCGACCTTGGCGCGCTTGGTGTTCAGGTTGTACATATTCTTCGACCAGTTCTCGATGGTCGAGTAGCGCACGCGGGCACCCTCGCCGACGAAAATCTCGACGCAGCCTGCGTGCAGGTTGGCAACGTTGTACTTCGGGGCAGAGCAGCCCTCGATAAAGTGCAGGTAGGCGCCCTTATCGACGATGATAAGGGTGTGCTCAAACTGGCCGGCACCGGGGGCGTTCAGGCGGAAGTAGGACTGCAGCGGGATATCCACGTGTACGCCCGCAGGAACGTACACAAACGAACCGCCGCTCCACACAGCGCCGTGCAGCGCCGCAAACTTGTGGTCAGTGGGGGGCACGCACTTCATGAAATGCTCCTTCACCATGTCGGCGTAGGGGCCGGTCAGGGCGCTCTCCATGTCGGTGTAAACAACACCCTGGGCGGCGACTTCCTCCTTGACGTTGTGATAGACGACCTCGGAGTCGTACTGCGCACCGACGCCCGCAAGGCTCGAACGCTCGGCCTGGGGGATGCCCAGGCGCTCAAACGTGTTCTTGATATCCTCGGGCACATCGCTCCACTTGCCGCGCATCTCGGTGTTGGGACGCACGTAGGTGACGATGTTGCTCATGTCCAGCCCTTCCAGGGAGGGACCCCAGTTGGGGATGGACATTTTGTTGTAGGTCTCCAGCGCTTTCAGGCGGAACTCGCGCATCCACTCGGGGTCGTGCTTTTCCTCGGAAATCTTCTCGACGATCTCTGCCGTCAGGCCGGAGTTGACCTCAAACGCCGCGTTGACCTTGTCCTTGATGTCGTAGACACTGCGGTCGATTTCGGCAACTTCGGTCTTTTCAGTCTCGAAGGCTCTCATTTCGCTTCGTCCTCCTTCAGGGCGGTAAAGCCTTCCTCAATGATCTCATTGACCAGACTGCCGTCACCGGTGCGCACGATGCGGGCGTCGTCCAGCACATGGACGTAATCGACCTGCAAGCCTTCCAGAATCTTGGCGTTGTGGGTGATGATGATGAGGGCATTGTCAGCGTTGTGGTACGCCTTAATGCCGCTTGCCACGGTCTTGACCGCATCCACATCCAGGCCGGAGTCCGTCTCGTCCAGCAGGGCCAGAGCGGGCTTGAGCATGAGCAGCTGCAAGATCTCAGCCTTCTTCTTCTCGCCGCCGGAGAAGCCGACGTTCAGATAACGGTCGGCGTAGGGCGGATCCATGTTCAGGGCCTCCATCTGGGCGGCCATCTCGTGGCGGAACTTCATGACCTTAACAGGCTTGCCGGTCACAGCACCGGCGGCGGTGCGCAGGAAGCTCTCCAGCGTGATGCCGGGGATCTCCTCCGGCGTCTGGAAGGACAGGAACATACCGGCGCGGGCACGCACATCGGCGGTCTCGTGAGTGATATCCTGGCCGCGGAAGATGATCTGGCCGCGGGTGACGGTATAGCGGGGGTCGCCCATCAGGGCGCTCATCAGGGTGGACTTGCCGGCACCGTTGTGACCCATCAGGACATGGGTCTCGCCGGCGTTCACCGTAAGGTTCAAACCGTCGAGAAGGACTTTGTTTTCCTCACCGACGATGACCTGTAAATCTTTGACTTCCAGCAGCGGGCTGCTCATGGAAAAAACACCTCCAAGTGGTATAACCGGGCGTCAGGGCACAGCGGCCCTGCCCAGATAGTTTTGCTCTACCGAACTATACTATACTATTTTTATAGGGATTGCAAGAGGGCAGCGCAAGAAATTGTCACAGAACACCCAAATCGGCCAATTTTCGGGCAAAATCCACCGCATTTGTAGGGGCCGGGCATACCCGGCCCTCAGTCTGACGGCGGCTGCCCCTCTTTCCATTCTGTATCAAACCTGCTATAATGGGCGGTGTAAAGGGGGTACTGTTATGGAACTGCAAAAAGGCCGACCGGCGGATACGATGGGCCGACTGGAAAAAGAGATACGCACCTATGACCTGCTGGACCGTCTGGGCGTCGAGTATGAGCGCGTCGACCATGCGCCCGCCATGACGATGGAGGTCTGCCAGGAAATTGACCAAACGCTGCACGCGGTCATCTGCAAGAACCTGTTTTTGTGCAACCGGCAGGAGACAAAATTTTACCTGCTGATGATCCCGGATACCAAGGTGTTCCACACCAAGGACTTGTCCGCGCAGATCGGCTCGGCCCGGCTGTCCTTTGCCAAGGCGGAGTATATGGAAAAGTTTTTGAATATCACGCCGGGTTCGGTCAGCGTGCTGGGCCTTGCCAACGATACCGACCACCGTGTCCAGCTGCTCATCGACGAGGACGTGCTGAACAGCGAGTATGTGGGCTGCCACCCCTGCATCAACACATCCAGCCTGCGGCTGCGCACGAAAGATTTGGTGGAAAAGGTGCTGCCTGCTATGGAGCATGACTTTATAAAGGTAAAGCTGTAAGGAGACGGTGATGAATATTACGGTATACCTCGGTGCGAACGAGGGAAATGACCCGCGCCTGGCCCAGGCCGTGCGGGAACTGGGCCGCTGGATCGGCGAGAGCGGCAACGCGCTTATCTACGGCGGCTCTGCCTGCGGCCTGATGGGCGAACTGGCCAAAAGCGTATTGGACGCAGGCGGCAAAGCCACCGGCGTGGAACCGCAGTTTTTTGTAGATCAGGGCCTTTTGTACGATGATCTGACCGAGTTGTTCGTCACAAAAGATATGACCGAACGCAAGGCAAAGATGATCGAGCTGGGCGATGCGTTCATTGCTTTCCCCGGCGGCACCGGCACGCTGGAAGAAATCGCTGAGATCATGTCAAAAGTTTCCCTCAAGCAGCTGGACGCACCCTGCATCCTCTACAACCTGAACGGCTACTATGACAGTCTGAAAGCGCTGCTGGATCACATGATTGCCATGGGGCTTTCCAGCCCCGAACGCCAGCAGGGAATCAGCTTTGCGGATAATTTAGCGGAAATCAAGACAATTTTACAGGCATAAACAGCCGGGGCGGATGGGAATATCCGCCCCGGCGTTTCGCTGCACATAAAACAAAAACCTTGAAGCATACGCTTCAAGGTCAATGGCTGCCCCAGTCCGACTTGAACGGACGACACCCTGATTAACAGTCAGGTGCTC
>OLOH01000888.1_pt1 | contig 19171 bp, 14 predicted proteins | sample 1673221 | NCBI WGS metagenome assembly OLOH01 (sample SAMEA3136767, study PRJEB25190) | human gut metagenome
TCTCATTGGTGTCCCAGGTGAGGGTGCTTCCGTCCTTCTGCGGCTGGGTATCGCCTTTTAAGTTTTGAATATTCTCCAGGTTCAGTCTGTTTAAATCCACTCCGGTCTTTTGGCATATAATTTCTTTATTTACTGCGGCACCTCCGCCAGCCAGTGTCGTTACAATTAACGCTGTAGCAATTCTTCTTTTTGTTTTTCGGAACATATTTTTTATCACCTCTCTTTGGCATGTTTTTCTTTTTTAAATAATATGAAAAATAAAAAGCAGAACCTTATTTATTAGCTCTGCTTTCCATAAATTTTTCTATTCTCAACAAAATCATAAAACCAATGTGATGCAAACAATTCATTTACGGTGTCAACAAAAACATTTTTGGAAACAGTGTTTATGTCAAATCCGTATGCAAAAAAGATGTTTTCTTTTGAGGCGTCAATCCATCCGCCTTTTGTTAATCGCCAAGTTTTTTCTGGGGATTCTTCTTTCCCGATATAACTATAATAAGTTGGCTCAGTTCCATCAACGATTGCAAATTTTAACTTTATATCATTTAAATCAGGAATATCTGTATTTTTTGTATATAGATTATACGCTTCTGTTTTTACCATGCTTTCCAATTCAGAAAATAAACGCATTTCCTTCTGTGTGAAATTAGGAACTCCTTTTCTCATAATGGACTCCTTATATTCTTTTCGTTCATCGCAGAAGTGACTCATGTACGTGGCTTTTGCAATTGCCTCATCTAATGCTTGGGAAAACTTACCTTCGTAATAGATTTCTGCTTTTCTTGTATATCGTGCAATTTCTCGTTTATTGTCTGAAAATGCGATTTCATAAAGATTATGAATTTTGTCTGCATTTTTTACTGCGGCTGCCATTGGATTTTCAAGAATTTTGCGAACGTATTCTGTTTCATTCATTCCATCTGGTCTGGTCACCAGCTTGACCGCTTCATAAACTGGAATTCCAAATTCTTTCACTTCGTCTTCTGTCGCGTCTGTATCTTCTAGCACATCATGAAGCACTGCTGTAATTTGGTAGTCGATATCATATCCATATTTTTTCAGTAGCTCTGCGACAGCCAATGGGTGATAGATATATGGGGTTCCATCTTTTCTTTTTTGATTGGCATGTTTTGTTGCTGCAAAGATAATTGCTTTTGTCAGTCTTTCTTCTTTATTCATGGTCTTTTATCCCTTTCTTTCTTTATGTCTACTTTAATATGCATAAAATGTTGAATATTTAAAATTTATAATTCATAGTCATTGAATGTTTCTGATATTGATGGCTCTTCAATTATTTTTTCATTGTTGTTTAATTCAACATATTCTTTGCTTTTGTCTGTGTCTGGAAAATTTGCCGCAATCCATTCTTCGTGTTTCTTTACTGTTTTATCTGCTAGGCGTGCGATTTCGTTAAATTCACGTGGATGGACTGCTGTAGCGTGTGCCGCTATTTCATGACCTGTTTTATCGACAGAAGTGACAACTGCGGAACGCTCTTTTTCTGTGCTAATTGAGTGATAATGTTTTACACTATTGTCTGGATAACGGTGCTCATATCCATCAAGTATAGGAGCTTCTTGATTTTTATAATATATAGAAAAACGAATAGCCTCTGAATTTGAAGCCGTTATCTTGCTTTCATATTCAATAAATGTTTGTTCTTTTCCTATAGCAAGCAATTCATCTTTTTTTTCTTGAGGCATTTTGTAATCATGGATTGTCTCTATATTTGGAGGATTTTTTATCATTCCATGAATTCTTTTGATTTCTTCTTTCATTTCTTCTTTATCTTTTTTTAATGTGCTAACTGCTCTAATTTTTTCATACAATTCATGCCCTTTTTGTTTTGCGTCAAAACTTTCTTTGGAATGTACTTGAAGTTCTATTTCCTGACCATATGGTGAAATAAAATTTAAATGGATTCCTTTGTATCCTGTAGCTTCAAATGGGTTAGTATAATAATTTTTCGTACCGCTTAAAGTATATCCTTGCTCTTTCATGAACTCAATAGTATCTTTTGTGACTGACGCAATATCTTTATGATTACATATTTCTGTATATCTAATAATATCTTTGAAATTAGAGAGTTCCTGTTTTGGCGAGAACTTGCCAGACATATCCTTCTTTTCTGCTCTTAAAAGTTTATCTTCTACACTTGGTGCTGTTTTAACTGAATACTCTAATCCTGAAAATTCTGTTCCAAGATTATCAGCTACACTATTCATAGTAGATGTAATGAGCGGTTCTATAACTCGTATTTTGTTATATTCGTAGAATATCTTATCATTTAGTTGTTCTGAGGTGAATGTATGATTTACCATAGCCATGGTGCCACTTTTATATTTCATATTTTTTCCTCCGTAATATTGAATTTCATGTAAACAATATGCCGTATCGTATACGTCATAAAAACAGCCGCCCGATTTCTCGGGCGGCACATTAAAAAACAATGTAAAGAAAAATATTACGCAGTTATGCGGATTTTTTAGTAATTTTTTTGCAATTTTCTTTTTGTTTTTGTTCCATCTTTTGTTTTCATTTATTCTACATATTCCTTTCTTTGTCAGTTAAAACATTATAAGTAATATGTAGAATCTGCCGAAATACAAAACCGAGTTACAAAACAGAAGTTCGTAACTCGGTTCTAAACTTAAATATTCTTTTGTTTTACATTATTTAATCAATTGATACTTGAACATTTTATCCTTGATATGAGAAAAGTAATACTCCTTCAGCTTCGTTCTCAGCGTATTTAAATCTCCATTCAGCAGCGGATAGTCATACACTTTCTTTTTTCCTTTTCCCTGTTTCTCTTCCTTGAAAGTGTTCAGTTCTTTCGTAATCTGATATACCCCGTAATTTATTTCCGAATCATACCCTTCCGTTGCTCTTGCTTCTTCCAGAATCTTTTTCCAGAGGTTAACAAATTCTTTCTCATCGTCATCCAGCTCTTCGTATTCCATCAAATCACGATATGCTACCGGCAGGAGTTCCATCATCTCAGCTTCTTCCTTGCTTCCTGATGTGATTTCTTTTCCTTCTTTTTTTGCATCTTCTTTTGCTCTTTCGTACTTGCTGCTGTCTAGGCATAACTCATTCTGATACATGTATCCATCAGAGCCGAGAAAACTGAGACATTTGTTCTGATTGGAAAGTACTGTATAGAGCAGGCAGGCTTTCAGAAAATTGTCATCTTTTGTGTAGGCATCGCCACCGTCGGAGGTGGTGGCATAAATATCTTTCTCATACCAATTATTTAAAGGAATATGTTTTGCCACCCAAATTGGTAAGACTGTTTCGTAATTGTCTGATGTGAGATAACATCCATTTCCATTATATAAGCATGTTGCAGTAATATTTCTTACATGAGGAGCAATCTGAAAACTGTCTGCTTCAAGATATCCAATCACATCAGAGGTATGGTATCCTTTCACTCTGATTTTTTTGCCGACAGCCTCAGTTCCATCCTTTGCACAATATACATCACATTTATCATCTTCTTTAAATGCCATTTTGGTATAATTCTTTGATGCTGGTGCGGAAACTTTATTGATTTTTTCTTTTTTTACAAATGTAAGTGCATTATTTTTAATATCATAAAAATCAGCATCAATAAATTTTTCTGCGTTTGAAATGTTTTCCCAAAGCACACATAACACAGTGCTTGCCGAAGCATGGAAATATTCTCTATTAAAAGCGTATGCGGCAGCTGGTTTAGCATTGATAAAATCGTACTGTTTCCAATATTTAATTGGACTAAATACAATATAACTGTCTGAATCTTGACGTAGATAATATTTAAATGCAGACCAGATAAACTGATTTGCTATTTCGTTTGTTGCAACACCTTTAACTTCTTTTTTCATTTCTGATAAAACATAAGACATCTTTTTTCCAGACCGTTCAACGACACCTTTGTCCATGCCGCTACTCTCGTCGTGATACGGTGGATTTTCAAACAAAATAACCGCACAATCCTCATCATCTACATACTGCTTGATGACTTCATTCTCAATATATTCTTTCGTCATTGCATCGGCATTCAGGATTTTTCCGTTACCAAATACAATATCGGCTTCTGTGCTCGGGACAACATCTCTTACTTTGTCGCCAATCCTTTCGTTGAGAACTTTGTATTCGTAATATTCATATGTACTTACTACACAGTGGCTGATTAACTCATCGCCCCGGCTGTCTTTTAATCCAATCAGAGCGGCTTCCAGCGAACCCGTTCCGGCACAGCGGTCCAAAATAACATAATCTTTTTTACCAGCTGCAATCGCTCTTTCAACTGCCATAACAACCAGTTCTGCAGCCTTCTTTGCATATTCTTCCGGTGTGTAGAATGCGCCAAGGTCCTTTTTGGAAAGCCTGTCATTCAGACAGTCCATCAGTTTTTTGAAACGCTCATTTGTCTTGTGATTATATGGAAGAATTAGCCCCTTAAAATGTCTCGGTTCGCGAATTTCTCCGGTTACCATACCGTTTTCTGTATTATCGCCGATAAAATCCCCTTTGCTTGCATTCGGAATCTCACGGTAATATCGCTCAGCCCATCCGACTACGCAGTTTTCATCAATCTCAACCGGCATATACATATTTTCCACGGTCTTGACATTTTTTACAATTTTTTTGAGCTTTGAGGAAGCCAGCATTTCGGAATACTCAAAAACTTCCGGTTTCGTCTTTGCACAGAATCCGTCATTGTTCTTACTTGCTGCTCCGGTATAAATCTTGTGTATTTCGTCAAAGTAATCTTGGCTTTTATATTCGTAAGCGGTTTTGTTGTTTAATGACACCAGAAGAATCGTTGCCGGCACGCTCTCACCATGCACTCGCATTCTGGAAAGATACTTGATTGCCTGAAACAGTGTCTTGTTCAGGTCATTGATATTTAACTTAAACTCAAACAGCACGCCGTTATAAACACCGTCACAGTTCTCAACAAGTACTCCGTCACTTTCTTGCCATGGAATTCCGTAGTTATTAAAAAAATCAATCTGTCCTTCTTTTTCTGTTTTGTATAATTTTTCCATCTATTTTTTGCTCCTTTTCAGCATTTTCTTTGTTTTTTGTTCTGCTGTAGGTATGCGGAAAATTTTTAAATGCTGAATTTTTTTGCGGATTTTTTTATTTCTTATAAAATGAAAAATCGGTGGATTTTTGGAACAAAAAAAATACAGGAGAGATGTAATCTCCTGTATTTGTAAGATTAAGTCTTAATTATTTTCTGATTCTTCCGTGTCGTTAATATAATCAGCGATACTTTGGATTGTTGGACTGCCATTTTCTTCTGTGTTACCTGCAGTACTGTCTGTATCTGTTGTCTTATTTTTTGCCGTTCTTAGTTCATCTTTGCTGCTCTTTTTCATGTTGAAAATCATTTCCTGCCCATCAATCATCAGGTCCATTTTTAATATTCCGGAATCCATAATGGAAAATGTACATTTGTTATCCAGAGATGTTACTTCATTTGTAGCTTCATCTTTCGGAATATCAAAAGTGATAGTTCCTGTTTTTGAATTAAGCTCAGCCTGGATGTCATTTAGTTTAACCGGGTCCGAAATATTTGTACCTGTAATATAAAGGTTTACGTATCCATTTTTTATATCGGCAAACATATCCGTAATTCCAAATGCGTCTGGTCCTGCAGCCAGTTTTTCAAATTCAACAGTGTCAACTTTCCATACACCATTAAAATCAGATTCTGACACATCTGTCTTCTGCTCATCTGTTTTTACGTTTGCTGGAGTTTTACAGAAACCGATATCAATATCGCTGCTGTCGACAAAAATTGAATCACCATTATATTTCATGTTCAGCTCATAATCTGAATCCATATCCATGATAAAATCTTTATCTTTTAAGACCCACGAGCCTGTTTCCTTATTTCCACCATCAACAGAAATCTGATAAGTTCCATCGTCATTGACTGTCATTTCCATTGGAATACCCATTGATGACCCGGTCCATGTTCCAGTAATATCTTTATCATTTTCAGCTGCAAATACCTGAGCAAGCGGGGCGGCTAATGTACTTACAATAACGGTAACTGCAAGAATTGCTACAATAATTTTTCGTTTCATTTTTTTTTGCCTCCTTTTTCTAAAGACAATATGCTTAATTTTCCAAAAAAGAGACTCATGGAAGAGTCTCTTTTTAATATTTTTTTATTTTTTTGAAGTCGCAGCTTCTTGTTCGATTTTCTCATTTAAATTAGCAACAGCTTCCATATTATCGTCTGATGCTGTTCTTTCTGGCGTATAATTGTCGTCGTCATCAGCCTCTTCGTCATATTCCGGCTCTTCATCAGCCATTTTGTAAACAATACCATCTTCCTCAAAAGTGTCACCAGGTTTTGCATTTGCGACAGCTGATGGTTTGCTTGTGGCATTTGTCGTGTTTGTTGTAGTTGTAGTGTCTGACGCATCATCTGATGAGTTATTGTCAGATGTGTTCATGTCTGTATTTTCTGTAGAAGTTACTTCTTTTGTAGTGCCTGATTCTTCATTTTTTGCATTCTCAATATCTTCTTCTGAGCTTTTTGTAAGATAAATCACATAATCCATAGACATTGAAGAGTCGTTTGTCTTTAAGTTTGCTTGAAGGTTACATTTCATACGGCCGTCTTCCAGCATCTGAAATGTTGCATGTGAGATACCGTCATTTTTAGAGCCAAAACTGTCGAGTGATGCAGTGGAATCATCATCTGTTTCATTTGCATCTTCTTTCGCAATATCTGTTGACGCGTTATCTGCATCGCTGTTTTCAGCCAGAGAATCAGTCTCGTTCTTTGCTGTGTCAGTTTCATCATCTGTCCAGGTTGCAGTTACACCGTCAGCTGTTTCAATATCATCAACATTAACATCAACAGATGCTAATTCGTCAAGGTAATCGCCAAGCTGTTCACATGACACATCCATTTTTATAGATGCATCTTCAAATGTTGTTTCAATATCGTTGACTTCATAAGTTTTTTTGTCACTTGTTATAAAAGTCATGTCTGCTGTTTTATCTTTGATGTCTACAAAAGATGTATCCATTCCAACATCTTCTGGTGACATGCTCATCCCAAGAAGACTGATTTTATCTGTTTTCCAAACACCTTTAAAATCCTCTTCGGTAGCATCATCTTTCACAACACCTTCTTCTGCCATGACGTCATCAGCATTTCTTACCAGTGTCATTTCTACGCCATCATAATTAGCTGTCATCTTGTCGCCATAGAATGCAAAGACAGTATCTTCACTTTCTTCTTCAGTACCGTCTTCACTTGTCATAACGACATCATCACCATTAATCTTCCATGTTACGTTATTGCTCTCAACTGTTGCGTCGGTTTGTTCTGCGAGTGAATCAAGTGCATCCACATCCATCTCTGCCGTTCCATCTTCATTGAATGTAAATTTTGCTGTCATTCCAAGCAGTGAAGCGTACCAATCACCAATAATATCATCTTTTGTTGGCGTTACTTTTTCTTCTGTGTTTTCAATGGAAGATTCTGTATCACTTTTTACATCTGATGTTTTTGTGTCTGTTTTTGAAACCGCATTTTTCTGGAAGACACTAATATTATCGCCGGAATATACAGAAATTGTTGCTCCATCAAAAGTGCATTTAACTGCATCTTCTTTGCCGTTATCAAGTGTCAGGTAGTCATTGGAAATTTTCCACTTTCCTTCTTCATCTTTGTCTGGTGTGGACATTGAATAAGTACCGTCCTCATTGATTGTAAGTGTTTTGGTGCCAGATGCTCCACACGTCCAGTCACCAATCACTTTTGATGTGTCTGCTGTGCTGGCAGATGTAGTGATTTCTGTTTTTTCTGTTTCGTCAGATGCAAATACCGGAACCGCCGGGATAACAGCTGACATAATCATTGATGCGGTCATAAGTACCGCGAGTGTTTTATTTTTCATTTTTTTTCTTTTCCTCCTGATTTATATTCAAATTTACATTAATATTAACGAATTTCTTCGCTACAGATTAATATGCAAAATAAAATAAAAAAGGAGACATTTTTCAGTCTCCTTGATGAATTTTGTTTATTTTTTTAATCCATGGCACAATATTCCATTGCAACAGAAACTACACTTCCATCATCCAATGTGTAATCCACTGTGATACCATAATCAGCGGCTTCTGTCACTACTGCTGAGACGTTTTCGCCTCCAATCGAAGAAGTGATATCAAACATGATATTTTCACCATTCGCTTTCATCGGGATGTTGCTTACTTCTGTAGTAGAGCCATCTGCATTTTTGACAGTAATATCTACAACAGAATCATGTGCTGTCATATACATAGCAGAAATTGAAGTGGAATCCTCAATATTCGCAGTTTCACCATGCTCCGTGAATGATACTGCTCTCCATGTTCCGGTAAAATCAGTTACTGAAACGGTGTCTGCCGCTTCATCGGAATGACTTTTTACCAGACGGTATTCACTGCCATTCAGGAACCTTGAAATGATTTCGCCATCAGCAGAATAAGCGAGTTCAAGTGGCTGTGTGCTTGTCTGCAGTACAATAGCCTCTTCTGTCTTGGTATAAGTGCCCTCATATGTCTGACTGTACATATCGCTGGAAATATCAAGCGTATATGTACCATCAGATGCGAGATACAGAGTTACCGGAATTCCATCAAAAGAACCAAACCATGTACTGGTTTCGAAATCTGTTGAAACATCAGTCGTTTCAACATCTTCGGTGCTTTCATCGTCGTAAGTATCTGTATCTTCCGGAATGATTGAATCAGAAAGATAGTCCTCATCAGTGTATTCGGAAGTGCCCTCATTGTCAGCTGCATCTTTATTGTGATTAATAATCTCTCTAACTGTCATTGGTGCAGAATCTGCCATGATATTATCATTGGCGCTGTCTGTGTCTGATGTTCCGGTGCTGACAGTATCGGTATCTTCTTTTGGGAGCAGAGAATCATTCATTTTATTTACGAGTGATTCAAACTGTTTACTGACATCAAAAGTTGTCACCGGAGTAATTGATGCTGCATTTGCAGATACTGGCATTGCCGCCATAATCCCTGTGATTGTCATTGCTGCCATTACTTTTTTAATTTTTTTCATTTATTTTTCTCCTTTTCTTTTTCTGCTTTTTGCAGTATTTTATTTTGCTTTTTTAATATGCTGAAAAACTAAAGAAACGGAAATTGCTCGTTGTTTCTTTGTTTTATTTTTTTCGCTTAAACTTAATTATTTAGCACTTCGTTAACGGCAGCATTGTATTTTCTTAAAATCTTGTTTTCTTTTTTGGTACGTTCAAGAGGTGTCCGGTCTTTTGTGAAAAAGCAGTCTGCTGTACCGTTTTTACCAACAAAAACAAAAGCTGTCGCTGAAAGTGGAAAGATAAGAACGGTATCCTTGAAAGGCTTTTTTTCAGCAATGCCAAGAAAAGCTTCCTGTATTTTATCAATATTTGGTGTAGCAAAAGAAGTTGCGATAATATCATCGTTTAATACTGCGTTTAACTCATATTTCCCATTTTCAAAAATAATGGAAGTACCATCAATGTTATCATATGGAAAAAGACAAATGGTCTTGTCTTCGAGGATATCAATATCTGCAAGATTGAAGACCTTTTCGTATAGCGCAAGCATTTCTTTGTTTAAATTAACGATTTTATCAAACTCTTCGTCTGACACATCACCAAATGCATCACGATACAGCATTAATAGTTCTGATTCTGGAGACTCTTCAACTTCATCGTCCAAAAACATGTTAATCTGGTGGTCTGTCATTCCAAGAAATTCATTATAATTGAAATCTTCCCATTCATCTTTGTCAAAGTTGAAGAGATTGCAATTCGTTAAGTCAGACTTACTAACACGGAATGCATTTGCAAATGTTGCAGGGGGCATTTCGATTGGAGGCAGCTCTTCGTCTTCATCATCAATCAGAACAACATCAGAATCATCATCTTCGTCATCATCGTATATGTCATTTAGCCATAAATCATCATCTTCGTCATCATAATCTGTATTAATGACGAGCATGTAGATATATTTTTCATCCTCACCTTCCATAAGGATGCCTCTGATTCGGTTGTCATTCTGTAAAAGCCCTTCTGTAAAATGTGACATATCACACAAAGAAAAATCAATACCGTTCAAATGTGCTTTTTCTACGGCATCGTACACCGCTTCTCTTACAATTTCACAAGTTTCTGTGCAGATTTCAGCACTGTGAGTTAAATCTTTTGATAATTTGTCAAAAAATCTCAGGTCAATAAACCCTTTTTTTCTTGTATCTGCGTTAATATTTGTATCAACGTCGATGACTTCAATATTATCGTTATTAGTAGGTTCATTCTTTTTCATCATTTTCCCTCCGTTTTTTAGTTATTTTTGTTTTATATTTAACATTTGAGAGTATGCTTTCATATATCTATTAAGAATTGCATCTTCTTTTTCAATATCTTCTTTCGTATATTGTTTTTCTCCATTCGCGCACCTGCATCCAGTTTTGTCATTTAAGATTGCGATAGAGTCAGGCGATAATGGAACGATGGACTTTGTTTCATGTTCAAACTTTCTATTTAGCATTCCGTTAAGTGACCGTATCATCTTGTTTATATCGGGTGTCTCAAATACGCAGTCAACCAATTTAGTTTCTACACTTGTGTAAAGCTTAAATATTCCATTTTCATAAATTACACCAAGTCCGCTTTTTGCATCATTGGCAAGAGGTCGAATCATAATCTGGTCTTTTCTGTCCAGAATCCAGGACATTGAAGTATATAACTTTGTGCATGAATAGAGCCGTATAATTTCTTTGTTCTTTTCATACAGCATATCTGTATCTTCATCATCAATAACGCCATACCTGTCTCTTGCCATAAAAATCATCATTGCTTTTGGTGAAAATTCTTTTTTTTCATGAATTGTTTTAAATTGGTTCTCAGTAAATCCTGTAAATTCAATACATGAAATGGGATTCCAGTAGTCTTTTTCAAAATCATATTGCCAGGCTTCTGGATTGCAAGGGTCTTTATGCGACCTGACAAGTGATGCTCCTGCACCAGCCGGAGGCTCTGGTTCTGAACTGTTGGATGGCACATTACCACCGTAATCAGGTTTGATTTTTATTACATAACAGAAGTCGTCGTCTTCTCCAATCATAACAATTTCTGGAACGCGATTTCCTCCATCAGCAATCCGGTCATATAATGCATCTTCCCTGTTATTTAGTGGAGAAAATTCCACATGTTGAATACCTGCCTTTTCTATCATCCCTGCCGTAATCATTTCTGCCATTTGCCTCGCAAGGTCACAGATTTTCGCCTGTCGTAACAATATATTTGTTAATTCAAAGAAGGCCTCTGTATTTGGCGATTTTTTATCATTATCGTCTGAAGGGATATCTATATCAAAAATATTATCTTCTACCATATTTTTTCTCCTTATTTTCTTTTGTCAGATACAATATGCTGAAATTTTTATTTATTGAGTTTTTTATTTGAAAAAATATTAATCATTTTAATTGTAATTAAAGATGACGAGCAGGAAATTAGAGTTTTAAGATTATGCCGCTTATTGAATTCGGGCGCTAAATGCAATGCGCTTTATATATAGATTTATTTTATTTCTACCCTTTCTTGGGTTTTATTATAAGTTACGTATTAATTAAACATTTTTGCCAAATTATATTAATTTTGGACATCAAAGAAAGGAAATATCATGAAAGAAAGAGTAAATTTTTATCTGAGAGAAAGAGCTTTTAGATGGGCAAAGCGTATTGTGATTGCAATTGTTGTTTTGTTTGCAATCAATCTCCCGGCAGACATCTGCATTCCAATGATTGTTGCTGCAGTTGTTGGTGCACAGGCAATTACAGCTGAAGGCAAGATTAAGAAGGTATCTTATCTTGCTGTAAGCGCAATTGCACTTACTTTTGCTTTTCCAGCTTTTTCAGGACTCGTGAAAGTACTGTGTATGCTGGCAGCATATTCTGTGCTGTCAGTCAAAAGCTCCAAAAAAGCAGCCTTTGCTGCCGTTGGAATGATTGCTGTTACTTTTGTATTCCCAATTCTTGATGTAATTGTCAAGATTGGAGCTGCATTAGCAATCGCTGCATATGCCGGAGCATATAAAGACGCTCTGGCAGAACAGGGATAACGGTATATAAAAAAGAGCCTTTACGGCTCTTTTTTTATTGTGCTTTTAGGCTTAGGTCGTGAACGACTGTTTGTTGTATGTTTAGATGAACGATTTTGTGTCGTATGATTAGTTTGTGATTTTTTTGATATTTTTTCAGATGATGCCTTTTTTCTTTTTCTTTTCTTATTCTTTTGCTTTTTGTATAATACATATCTTACAGTGACTAAAATAACTATCATTACAATAAAAGCAATTGATGCTATGATAATTGACTTAATATATTCTTCCTGCCATTGTGATTTTGTCTTTTTGACTTCAAAATTTGACTGGTCTTCTGTTGCTTCTACATAATCTGTCCTTTCGCCGCGAACCAGTAGACGATGAGTGTTAACTCCATAAGGGGTACAGGTTACAAGTGTGCAATAGTCTTTTCCATTTTCAATTTTCAAGTTACTGATTTCTTCAGGCAGTACTTTTGTGATTTGGTCAATTTTATATGCAAGTTTTTCACCCATGACATTTAAGAAAAACATATCACCTTCTTCCAATTCTGTCAGGTCAGTAAAAAGCTTTGCACTACTCAGACCAGTATGGCCTGTTATTACAGAATGTGTGCTTTCTCCTCCGATAGGAAGGGATGTCCCCTGAAGGTGGCCGGCGCCAATTTCAAGTACGGCTTCAGACGTTCCGTGATATATCGGTAATGAAACATCAATACATGGAATCTTAATAAACCCCATTACTCCATCATCAGTCATGTTTAATAAAGATTTGTACTCTTTTTCTTCCTCATCTTCCGCTGATTCATCAAATGGGTCCTTAAGCTTTATTTTTCCTGTTGCCAATACTTTATTATATTTTTGGGCAGCCTCAAGTTCATCTTTATATTGGTTAATATCTGCATTATCAGCAGCTTTTTCTACTGTATTTACTACGCTTTGAGCATGTTTTTCAGAGAAATAATTTGATATAAAAGGATATAACATTAAACTCAATGATAAGCATACGGTAATAAATACAGCAAAAATTTTGCCAATATTAATCTTTCTTTTTCTCTTCCTCTTTTTTGGAGGTGATTTTTTTGTTGTGTTTTTTATTACTTCTTTACTCATTAACACAAAATCCTTTCAACTAATATAATAATATAATGTAAAATCCGGGTGGGCGCTCTTTCGAAGCTCCCGCCCGGACTCTTTATATCTTATTCAGATGTTATATACGATAATTACAGTCAAAGACTATTCTTATTCGTTTTTACCATCTTCTTTTTTACTCTTTTTAATTGCAATTGCTACACCAGCGAATGCTACAGCACATCCTGCTACTGTAAATGCGATTGTACCTGCACCACCAGTTGCTGGAAGTTTGAACTTCGGAGAGTTTGTGATTTCCATTTTAACTTTTGCGTTTGTAGATACATTAGCGTTTCCGGAAACAGCTTCTCCGACAGTAGAGATATTCTGAGACTGCATTTCTGTTGCGCTTCCGTCTACTGTTGCAGAAGCTCTGTCGCCGTTTGTCTCAATGCAATCGTTATGTCCTTCTGCTTTATTTTGTTCAGCTGCTACTGTATCATACAGTGTTGTTTTGGACGGTACGAACTCATCAACTGTTGCTTTAATGTTGATAGTAATCGGGTCCTTCAGAAGTGTATAATCTGAATCTGTTGTAAGCTCTGCAAGTACATACTCATCAGCTTCAAGACCATTGATAATCAGTGTTCCATCAGCAGCCGGAGTGAATTTTGTTGCCTGTGCTTCAGCATCTTTTTCAGAAACTGTCTGGCCGTTTACAGTACCGTACTGTACTTTGGAATTATCAACAACATAGTAGATACCAGAACCGGCTTTGTCCTGTTTTGCTACGATATAATGTCCGTCTGTCTTATTTTTCAGAGAGAAGGAAACCTTTGTCGCATCACCCTGTTTTGTTGCATCAGAAGCTTCAAATTTCTTGGTGATATCAAGGCCGTAAGAATATACTCTTGCTTTGTCCTTAAGGGTATCAGGTCTCTTCGTATTAGAACGGCTCCATCTCAGGGAGACATCGTTTCTGTTACCGAAGTCACCAAGGATTGTAGAGGAGTCAGCATTTACTTTTGCACTGTAAGATAATACCATCCATCTTCCGGAGAAGTCGGATTCAATCTGGTCTTTGCCATCTGTATGGTTCAGTGCATTAAGTCCTGCATCTGTCATTTCGACTCTGCATTCAGAAGCTTTTTCGGAAGCCGCATTGTAATTTACACGGAAGTTTTCTGTTCCTGTCCAATGCTCTACTGCATTGTTAACGTTATTTGCACGAGCATCGTTTTCGTTGTTGTAGAAGTAGATAGAAAGGTCTCTGTTGTATGTCAGTCCTTTTGCAATTGTATCTACAAATGTATACTCTGTCAGATGAGTAGCTTCACTTGTGATTTTTGGCAGATGTGATACAAGGATATAATCAAGGTTTTCTCCCTCAGAAGAGGTTGCCGTGTCTTTATATTCCGGTTTTCCGTAAGCCACATCATCATTCTGTCTAACCAGTTTGTCAAGGTCTGGAATATTTGTCTGGTTCTTTGGATATGCATGTACATCATAGAACCAGTCAGTCTCTTTATCGTTTGTCATAGGCAGAGAAACGAAGAACGGGTCAACTGTAGAAGTTACGTTTGCCGGAACTTTTGTTTCAATAATCAGATACAGACCTACATCAAGGTTTTCTGCATGAGAAACACCGTTTGTGTCAGTCATTGGCATTGCTGTATGTCCGTTAAACTCCATAACATACTTTTCAAGCTGATTTTTTGTATAAGTATTGCTTATAAGAGCTGTCTCAATGGCATCATTGATTTCCCCTGAAGAATGTCTGTGGTCACCTCTGGTATCTGTAAGGCCAAGGATGTCTTCCAGTTTCTGTGGGATAGCGTACATTACCTGTACTTTTCCACCAACAGTATCTGTAGAGATATCACCAACTTTCATATATGTAAACTCTACGCCTTCAATTGTGTAATTTTCCAGCTCCTGCTCAGCTGCTGCATTCTGTTCACCATTTGGTTTATATTTTTCAGAATCAAAGCCTTTCTCAGTTGCTGCTGTAATATCATATTTGTGGATTGTCAGTGAGCATTTTCTGGAGGTGTCAATCGTTGCGTCTGCTGTTGCAGCAAAAACGTTGATTGCTGGTGCTGCCACCATAGCTGCAGCAAGTGCTGTCATACTGAGTTTTTTAGCAATTGTATTATGTTTCATAATTATTTTCTCCTTTTTGCATTTTTATTTTTCTTTTTGTTAGACTTTTTTGGCTTTTTGTGCCATTTATTGTTCCTAAACAAAATTACCAATAAAGAAATTGCAATTACGATTATTGGAAGCATGTATCTTAATGTCTGTTCCAATGCAAGCAAATCAATGCCTGCTACTGTTCTGTAGTTATTAACTTCTTCGTCTGTTGGTACATGTTCTGATTCAGATGGCGTAACAGTTGCAACAACCTGCTCGGTCTCGTCTTTTGTTGTCTGATTGTTATTTGCCTCTGTATCGTCTGTAGTTTCTGATGTTTCTGGTGTATCTGTAATCGTAATATCTTCTTCAGGTTCATTTGTTTTTGGATTTAAAATTCCGTCAACTTCTTTTCGTTCCTGTGTATCCACTCTTTCACAAAAAACGATATAACGGTAAGGTCCGCCGCCAAGAACATATGGGTGGCACGAAAACAAAGTAACCATGTCTTTCCCTGGTTGTATCAAAATCGAATTAACGTCATCGGGATAAATGACCTTTGTGCTTGTGCATTCGTAAACAAGTGTTTCCCATGGGTTTGTAATATATACTTTTGAGCCCTTCTTCATGTTCTCGATGTACTGGAAATATGCACTTCCTTCCCATCCTCGATGTCCGGCAATCACACAATTTGTATTATCTCCACCTATCGGCATACTGGTCTGAGATAAAACTGCGGCACCTTTTTTCAAGTTTGGTGTTGAAGCTCCTAGCATTAACGGAAGCCTTATCTTCATATCTGGAATCTCTATATATCCTATAATCGGATTATCGCTATCTATATTCAGGGAGCCTAAGTCTATTGGCTGCTGCTCATAACTCCATGCGTCTACAATTGACTGGCCATTTTTCGCCAGGTCTTTGTTGTATTTAGACATCGCATCATATAGATTTTGATAAGGCCGTGTGCCCGCATAGCTTGTTGTTTTTGAATCTTCTGTTATAGAAGACTCCGATTCTGTTACATCTGAATCATTTTTTGTCTTTTTATTGTCTTCATTTGAATCAGATGACCTTAATTCTAATGTTTCAGAATCTTTCTTGTTGCCTTCAGTTTTGGTTGGCCCGGGTGTGCATGTCTGCTTTATGTCTTCTGCGCTATTAGCTGTTGCTGATGATGAACCATCAAGTCCTTGGCTATACGTCTCGTCAAAACTATCTATAATCTGCTCGACTTCACGCTGAGTATTCCATTCTTTGAGATTTGGATAAGCGAAACAACCACATCCTGCGACTATAAATGCTCCACCGATGAGGGCTCGTGAAAATTTATGATTCCCAGACTTTTGCTTTTTCGTTTTGAATTCGCTGCCTATCTGGTTATTTCCTTTTTTCATGTATTCTCCTCTCTGTATTTACACGACATTCCATGTAAGGTATTCGGCGGAGCCTTCAATCAAACATGTGACTGGAGGCTATTTCTTTTTCTGCTTTTGCAGATGGCTGATTTTTTCAACCATATATAATATGCAAAATAAAATAAAAAAAAGAAATTTTTTGTGTCCATTCTGTGTCGTGTATGTGTTTGTACTGCTACATTGGCATCTGTAATATGCGATTACAGACGCTTAAGGTGTACTGTTTTACATCTGCCCGCAAGTTTAATATGACAAATGAAAATAAAATGGTATACTTTTTATGAAATTTTTTAAATTTTTTTTGTTTCAATCGTTAGCAACCCTTTCTTTTAGAGATTGCTGATATTTGTGGATTTGAGATGCGTTTTAATAATCTTTCCATCATAGTAGTGTTATTGTTTGCATAAGGCATCGCTTCGTCATGTAACATTTTTCTTTCTTCGATACTTAATTCATATTCCGGAATCAGTATCTTATGTGTATGGTATACTCCATTGATGTCGTATAGCATAATTCCGTCAAAATCATCATCTCTCCAAACAAAATAATGTTCGTCATGAACGTAATATACGCGTCCTCGTCCAAATGCTAGCTGTAGTATGTGTGCAAAGTACCAGCAATATGTTTTAAATAGATGTTTAACCATCTCTATATCTTCTTTTCCATTGCTATTTTTGTGGAATAAAAAATCAGCAATAAACTGTAATACTTCTTCGCTTGCCTGTGGCTCATTTCTGTATTCCATTAATAGCCATTCTTCCTTGTCCAAAATTTAAGCCTCCGTATATTGTCTGTTTTTGTGTGTTTCTGGATTAGCATTACTTACAATATGCGAAATTTTAAAATAAAATTGCATTTTTATACAAAAAAAAGAGGCGTAAGCATCTTTTAATATATTTTTAGCTATCTGAAAAACAAAATGAAGTTTATCGTTAATCTGGTAGGCTGAACTTATCTGATGTTTCTCTTTCTTGATTCCGTCTTTTTTCTTTTGCTAATATATGCCATAATAATGGTTTTGTGAACCTCACATGACTTAAGTCACGTGCTTCGTGTTTCGTAAGACAGGAACCACTTCTCTCTTGTGGGATATTGTATAAGCTTTTTGAAGAGTATATCCAGCATGATTGATTATTTCGCTATTCAGTCCACCGACACTACGAAGCTTCAAAGTTTCAATCTCTTTTATCTTGATGTCGTTATATCTCTGAATACCTGTAAAAACATAGTGCATGACTTCAATCTCGGAGTGCATGCGTTCTTCCGGGGATTTCTTTAGACCTGTCATCGTGTTGCGGATATAGAAATTGGCAGTATTATACATACATTTTGATTCTGCGGTGCTTGCCTGAAAATACTGACATAACGTAGCATTCTGTTTATTTTTTGTTGGATTGATTATCATTTGATATGTACGCATAAGTCGGCCTCCTTTCTATATCTTATATGTACACATTTAATATGCTTAATTTTTACCAAATCCGAAGATTTATTAAAAAAATAAAGCAGGCGCTTACATCCGACGGACAACACTTTTGCATGTGTTGTCTATATGCAAAAGGTTGGCCGCGGTTTTACGCGCTATTCGATAATTTTTATTTTTTAAGAAAATAAGGCCATGCCATAATGGCAGGGCCTCGTAATTATTGTTAATATTATTTTCAGATAATATTTTTAATCATCGATGGACGGGAAACCGCGGTCAACTTTCGGTTGCCCGTCGGTCTGGAGGTTACCGGACGTGTACGGGGAGCTAGAAACCCCGTCCACGCAGCATCGCAGACTACGTCTGCTTCGCTCGTCCAAGACTGGTGAAGGTGAATGCAAGTTCACCGAATCATCTTTTTTGTTTGATTTTTTTCTTTCTTTGAGACAATATAACATATATGATTCCGGCAAATGCAATCATGATTATTGGATAAAGATTTAGTGTGTCTGATGATGTTGGAACTGTTCCATTCTTTGTGCTTACAAATGATACTTCTATATTTTTTGTTATAGTTCCTGAAGCAGATTCGTTTGTTACATCATACTCATTTTCATTATCTTCTGATATTGTATATAATGTTTCATATGGAATATCTTTAAATATAATACTCTCTTTATGAGAAAGCGTAAATGTAACTTTTTCATCTACTACAGTAAATAATTTCTTTGACTTATTGCCGATATCGTCCTTGAACTACCCCACCCGACTGATGTCGGATGGGGATTCCACGGGCTGGCGCCCGTAAAACCCCGATAGTCCAGCTACGGGTATTCTAATATGACTTTACAGCTTCTCATCCTAAGAATCAAGGCAACAGGCCTATATCAGCGTAAGAGTCCGGATATACCCGTCCGTCCATATACCTGCCGTATCATACTATTGATACGTACAAGAGGCCTTTCCGAAGAAAAACTTTTCATGGTAAGAATACCCGGAAGGTT
>OLOH01000893.1_pt1 | contig 19093 bp, 19 predicted proteins | sample 1673221 | NCBI WGS metagenome assembly OLOH01 (sample SAMEA3136767, study PRJEB25190) | human gut metagenome
TTTGGCAACGCAGATGCCGTGCCGCAGCCGCCGGAGCGGTGCTTAAGCCGTAAGGTGGGAATTGTGCGGTGTTGCCTTATAGATCCCGCGTTGCCGGGAATCCGTAGGCTCCCTCAGCCGCCTGCACGCCGCGCAGAATTGCTTTAGCCATTACCCGGGCCGCCAGCGCACCCACTGCATCCTGGTCAGCTGCCACATCCCCCAGCGAGACTGCGTAGATGCTGTCCCCATCTGCCGAGGTATGCACCGGGCGGATGGTGCGGGCGTAACCGTCGTGCGCCATGCCTGCAATCTTGCACAGCCGTGTTTTGTCAAATCTGGCGTTGGTAAATACCACGCCAATCGTTGTATTGCCAACGAATTTATTCTCCTGTACGTCGATTTTTTCCAGCATCAACTGTTCGGAGTCTAGGAAAGTCTTGCCATCGTCTGCCCGCAGACCTGCGACCTTGCAGCCGTTTTCGTAGTCATAAATGTCGCCTGCCGCGTTCACGGCCACAACCGCACCGACTTTCAGCGGGCCGACCTGCACGGCATAACTGCCGATGCCGGATTTCATGCAGTGATCCATGCCCAGTAGCTTGCCCACAGTCGCGCCGGTGCCTGCACCATAGTTGCCGTCGCGATAGTTGCCGCCGTTCTCGGCATTGGCACAGGCTTGGTACGCCATGGCGGCATCGGGCCGGGTACGGGCATCCGCCACGGTCAAATCGAAGAGGTCTGCCTGACAGACAAGTGGCACTTTCGTCACACCTACGTCATAACCGATATTGCGTTCTTCCAGATAGCGCATCACACCGCCCGCGGCGTCCAGCCCGAATGCGCTGCCGCCCGCCAGCACAATGCCGTGGATGACCTGCGCCGCCGCCAGCGGTTTGAGCAGCTCGCTCTCCCGCGAAGCAGGCCCGCCGCCGCGAACATCCAGTCCCGCCGGGGCACCGTCTTTGCCCAACAGGAACACCGTGCACCCGGTCCCCGCTGCTGCGTTCTCTGCCTGGCCGATTTGGAGATTGTCAAAGGATGTGATGGAGATTTCTTTCATGGTCGTGCCTTCTTTCCGCTTTTATTTTATTGTACATCATCCGCCCCAGCCGCGCAACAAAAATTCCCGCCGGGCGGGCACCCGGCGGGTAGAGGAATCATTCAAACTCGAGGGCGTAGGAACTTTTTGCCCGTTTTCCTATTGCTATATCGTCTGTTTTTAGGATTCTTTTGAGTATAGTTTGTGGATTTTTAGAATTTTTCTCACGAACGGAGTCAATGGGGAGTCAGTATCTATTAATGTACTAAAGTTTTCCGTTGCTTTTCCAGGTAAACATTATGCCCCCTTCATTTTTTTATCATATCTGCCACATTTAATGGAACCACCAGCACCTGAGTCCCATCCGATGTCTTTCCCGTTTGGAATATTATTTTCCAAAAATCATATTTATTTTTACCTCCGAAAATTGTTGCCGCCATAGATCGATCTTTCCAAACGGGAAGATTTTTTAAATTGATAATAAATGTCCTAATGTTTTCCCAAAGTTGATCTGGAATACGTTGCTGGAACAAATTATCCTCGTTATACATCGTTCCTGCAAATGCAAAATGATTTTTTATTAGTAACCGGAGATACTGAACCCAGTTATACATTATCTCCTCCTTGCAGAGGCGATAAGCAATCAAATGATCATCTGTAATTGAACTATCACGCCCATCAGAAATATTGTTTTCGATGCGATAAGTACCGATTTCTGTATCATATTTTCCAATAAGAATTTCTTCTGCAAGGATATTGCAAAGCTTGATGAGTTGATCTTTTTCAAGCACTCTAGGATTCATGCCCTCATCAACTCTATAGTTAATAGGTGTTTGTAAAATCGTCTTGGGATTCACAAAAGTTGCAAGAAAGGTTTTTTCAAATGTACTGTACGATAGCGGAAGGGCATTTCCTCGTCCCTCAAAATTAATATACGATTGCAATTTATTATCCGGGCTTCTTGTAATTGCGTTCTTCTGACTATTAATAATATAGAGTTTAATATTTCCACGCTCGCCCTTAAAGTAATCAACAAGATTTTGTTCGGAAAAAGAAAAATCATCCTCATCAAGAAAATGATCTTGCTGATACTTACGGAGTCTCTCGCTATAGAGCGTATCATGAAGTTGTCGAACAATCGCTTTATCGAACGCAATTTGTTTAAGCTTGCTACCAGCATTCGTATTAGTTTCAATAAGACGATCAAGGTCTGGATTAATAAACAGCCTTACTACAATGGATTTTACACCAAGAACAATTTGCGCAACCGCTTTATGCTGACCATCGAAAATTTTGATTCTTTCGTCTTCAATTCTTGCAAGACTCAAATGTAACTGTGGATTTGACTTATAGAATTCTTTAATTAGCAGCCGTATACTACTATTTATTCCTCTAGGATTCACTACTTCATCGTGATACAAATAAGCAAGCGGCACGTTGATAAACGCCGTCTTTTCTCCCGATAGTACATCTGTAAATATTTCGCTTTTACGAATTACGGTATCCCCATTATCATCAAAGGAATATACGATTTGATTTTCCTCAATCTTGTACTTAAATAGATATTTCGAGCCCCCATTAGCAAGAAGCACATGTTTCAAAGACGGCGTTTCATGAGATTGCTCAGCAACATTTATGATTTTTTCTAATGCATATAATCTTTTAGCAACTTCCAAATCCGCATCCTGCTTAGATTTGTTGCAATGCTCATGAGTAATTGCAAAATTGACAGGCTCATCCTTTCCACCGTTTGCCAAAGGCTTAATATGATCAATATTGGTAGTCTGGATATCAAGATCAATTTCTTCTCCACAAATAAAACATTTATGGTTTTGAATGTTCCATAGTTGTTTTACCAATGCATTTCTTTCATCTTGTGACAACCCATCAAGGTACTTAGAATTTCCCATAAAGCGGCATCCTCTCTGTTTTCCATTTTAGCTTCATATTCAGCCTTTTCAATTTATACTTATACATCGTTCATCTTGCTTTGCATCATTGAGCAAATTATTTGTAGGGGTGTATCCGTCCAGCAAATTCAGTTCTTGTTTCATAGCATCCTCCACATAAGAACGTCTGATTTTATAATACCCTATTCAAATTCAAACTGCAACAAATTTATTTGTATGCAGTATCCATTTGGTATCATATTTTCGGTAAAACAGCGTCGACACAAAGAAGCGCCCCGCATATTATACGAATCACCGTGTAATATGCGGGGCTTATTTAGCTTTCGCGATTATTCAAACTCGAGGGCATAGGATTCTTCCTCAGTATTTTCTGATGTTGAATCGTGCATTTTAGAAAGCAACTTTTGCTCATAGTTTGCAAATTTTCTTGGTTTTCCAAGTAAAAGGAGTCAATCGGGAGTCACCTTACTAGCGTTTTTACTGGCAAACCCATATTTCGTTTGCCTTGTTTGCTAAATTGTCTGCACGTTCCTTTATACAGCTTTCATTCCATTCCAATTTCCTCGGTCAAAATCAGGGCATCGCGCACCTAACGATCAAATTCTGCCAAGTAGCTGTGCAGCTTATTTCCTTTCAGTAGACCTTGGTACAGCTGCGAGCGGTGCTGTTTGATAAATGCAAGGCGGATATTTGCCCAGCGGCCCAAATCGTTATGTGTTATGTTGTACTCCTTATCTTTCCTCGCGTTCTTGTTCACGAGATTGTTCTTTTACAGAGTCGATACCGTGCCGCCGCAAAAGGTTCGTCAAGCCTTTTTGCTCACGCTTTAGCATAAGATTCCAAAAGGACTGCTGCCAACAAATCAACAGGAAAAACATCTGAAGATTTCCTTATTGCACAGCTCCTAAAAGGTATTTTTTCTACCAACCACTAACTAACGGGAGTCAAAACGGAGTCAGCAAAAAGAAAGAGCCTGTATATTGAACGATAGAACGTTCAATATACAGGTCCTATTTAGCTTTCGCAATTATTCCCACTCGCTCCTGTCAGAAGTTTTCTAAACAGATTTGCTTATGGAATTTAGCTCAGGGTATTGGCATTATTTTCATTATTCAGATAGTAGGGGCTATCTGATTTTTTGTTGCCATGGTGTTGCCAAGAGTCCCAGCCTCAGTATAGCGGATTGTGTAGTGAGACTCAATACACCGAAACCACAAATTATGTTTTGAACACAAAACGATAGAGATTTTTTAGAGGAAGGGCAACTTTTCTGCGAACTACCTAAGCTTTTTTAGTGGTATACATAGAACCTCGTATGCATATTTGTAGACATTATTGGATGCTTGATCCGGCGAAAAATCTCCGTGTGCAAGACAGCACCTAAGCATATACAACACGACCACTATTGCTCGACTTATTTTCACATCGTCTTTAACAAACGAATATGCGCCAATCTTTTTGCTCCTGTCTGGACTTCCGACATCCTCGGGCTTGGAAAGAACGGATTCAATCACATATGGAGTCATTTTGCCATAGCAGCGTAAACAAGATTCCTGTTGCGTAGGTGTCAAACTAACATATACTGATTGCTGTTGTAAGGCCTCTTCATCATACTCGTCTTGCTCAAAATGAAAAATCTCAACACCGGTACTTTTTTCTTTGACCGATGTAATAATTTTGCCGCGAATTCGAGTGCATTCGTAATGGTTTTTATAGTAATCAAAGCGTTCAGCAGCATTTAAGTTCTTAGAGGCAACGCTAGAGAAAGAAATAGCTTGTCTCGTACCTATGTATTCCTGCGTCATAAGAGCCGCATTTTGGAGTGCTTCATGCAAGTTTGCCACATTATCCCTGTAGGAAGCCCCCTCGGAGTCCTCTGCTCCCAAAAGATTTACGATATATTCTCTGAATCTATTAGATGTTTGAGCAATAGAATCAATATGCTCTTTATCGTTTTTTCCTGCAATTTCACCGCTATAGTTATACCACGCATTAAAGGCGATCCAGGCCTTCATAAAAGCAGAGTAATAATCAATTTTAATATCTACGGTATCTATCCAGTCTTTATAGCCAGGCATTCTTAATCACCTCACTTTGCAAAAAGCACTTTTTGATCCATCGTTCTCAAAGCCTTTTGCTCAAGCAGGTAAGCTTCATAACGTTTTTGATTTGCCTGGAGCGCAAGCTTATTTATTCTATCCTGAATTTCGGCATTTTTCAGAATAGGGATTGGTATTTGACTCACATGCGTTGCATCAATCTCATCAATTACAGACCCATACGTATAGCGTGTAATCAACCGATAGCCATATTGCGAAGACAAAAATACACTCAGATATCCAGCTATTTCATTATTTGCAGGCACTACACGAATAATGTGTTGATTAGCTGTCCAATTCTCCCAGTGCTTTCCGACCAGTGCAACTTTTCCTATGGTTCCACTACAAGTTATAAGCGTCATGTTTTCATGCAGTTCTAGTTGTTCCTCTATACGCTCACCGTGCTGTGTTACCGAAAGATACTTCTTATTTGTAGGGTCTAATTCTCCTAATTGTTTGCCACCGATAAAAATTCGCCCATATCCTTCATCTACATAGACACGCTTGAATCGGCCCGGTAGAATAACATTACGGCTTATCCTGCAATCACCAATCGTCGTCACCTCTGCTGCGTTTTTATTGAGATAATCAACGATAGCTTTTACAATTGGCACATGATAAGACGCATCCACACGGTTGTTAAGTTGACTTAATTTTACCAGAAAAGTTTCAACTGGAGCATCCTGAACGAAATCATCCACTCCAATCTCTTCAATGGGAGGTAATTTCAATTCCTGCACCAACAAATACATAGCTTCATCCAGCAATTTATTGGATTCATCTCTGAGGGCATAGGAATCAATGACCATCTTATGAATTTCCTGTTTGATTTCTACCGGTGCATTTGGGATAGGAACGTCAGCTAAATGTTCAGGTTCAATATGCGTAATAACCGCTCCATAGCTATTGGTCAACAATATTTGCTGTCCAATTTTACTCTTAAGATATGCATAAATGTATCCTGCGTTATCATCGTTACTATCAATCCGCAATAAATCATGGCTGAAAATCAATCCGTCGAGGGTATCCGACACATAAGCCACTTTTCCAATTGTGCCAGAACACGTCATAAGAATTTGGCCTTTTTTGACTCGCAGAGCATCGATATCGGTATCCGTACGCTTAGAGATATAGCCGTCTGGAGTAGGCTTTATATCCACAATAGAAGATGGCTGATAAATTGGATACTCAGAGTGGTCTACCCAAATTCTCTTAAACCGCGCTCCAGTGTAAGAACTCGTTAGTCCATCATCCCCACCCAAAGCTATTGCTGGAAATTTACCGTGGATTACGATTTCTCTAGCCTGTTTTGCCTCCACATCATATACGCTGGCTTCCAAACGCTTCCCACGTGCGATAATATCTGAAAGTGTAACAGAACACCATTTTACAGGAGATTCATCAATTTCAGCTTCTTCGAAATTCTGAAGCTGATAAGCAACATTCTCGCTTACCATGATAACCCCTCTCTCTTTTTCCATTCAGCAAAAATAGGCGGTACATCCGATGTTTGGTCATCTTCAACCTTTCTCTTTTGCTCATGTGCTACAGTTCGAGATCCGTCTCCCGTTTTTCCTAATACCAAAACGCTGCTTGTATCCGGAACTAAAATTTCATTTCCTTCTTTATCTCGCTTAAAGATCGGATTTCCACGCTTATCATGACCAACCTTATCCACCATTGCCATGAAAATGTTATAATCAGCCATCGTACCGCTTTTTTCCTCAGCGTCCTTTTGCTCCTTGGTTTTCTTCTGCAAGAATAAGACCGATGTCTGTGTACCGTTTCTCGGCTGGAATGTATCGACATGGAGATCAACACTAGCAATTATGCGGTGGTTTTTAATTAACCACTCACGGATATACCCCAGTCCTGGTGCACCTAAAATATTGTCAGGTAATACTATGCCCATTCTACCGCCAGGAACAAGAAGCTGCGTGCAGCGTTCAACAAACAAAATTTCAGGAGGAACGGACGACTGCAAACGATCAGTCATCTTCCAAGTATTGGAGTCTTTATCGTTTTCCCAAACATGTGCGAGATCAAATTGTTCCAAAATATCTTTATCTTTAATAGGAATTTTACTGCCAAACGGTGGATTAGTTACAATCACATCAAAAAAGCCAATAGTTGAATGGTTACGAATACTCGACTTGTCAATTCCTAAAGCTTCAGCAAGACTCGTCCTGAAATCTTCTGTCCATTCATGAGGAGGCAACAAAGAGTTATTTTGCAGAATATTTCCGCTTCCGTCATTATTCATGACCATGTTCATCTTAGTTGCTTTAACCAAGTCAGGATTTATATCAAAACCAAAGTAATTTACTTTGGCCATATCCGATACCCGATCCTGAAATGCGTTTTCAGCATCAGAATCCCACTTATCACGAGGGACTCCTAATTCTTTTGCAAAATCTCTTTCAAGTTGACTCATAACATGTGTCATAGCCGTAACTAAAAATCCGCCTGTGCCACATGAACTGTCCAATACCTTTTCATCCACTTGGGGATTGATCATTTCAACGACCATCTTCATAACATTACGTGGGGTAAAGAATTCTCCTCGATCTCCACGTAAGTTAGCGCCGACAATTTCTTCGTAGGCTTTGCCCTTAATGTCAATATTAGTATGAAGTAAGCTGTACTTTTGAAGCTCACTCACAATATATGCCAAACTCCGAGGCGAAAGCTTGATTTCATCGTTTGTGTCAAAGATCAACCGATATTTTTTCTTGTTTTTTACTCTTTCAAAAATTTTGGAAATTCTTTTTTTAACTGTAAGCTGACCATCAGGATTCGAACGTTCTTCCGATGTAGCATAAAACTCAAGTGGCTTCGGAATGTTTCGTTCATCTTCAATTTTGCAAAAGATAACCTTCAATAGTTCAAAAAAAGCGGGTTGCTTTTGCATACCATCATTAACATAAATATGATTATGGCAGGTCTTGAAGGTGAACAAAAGGTTATCATCATATGCGTTTTTAAGAGACGCACGACTCGGACGATTGATATCTTCCAAATTCCCATCGGCAGACGGAATATCATTGTAATCCATAAAGTCAATCTGACCTTTATCATTTACATATTTCCGAAAAACTTCTTTTTGTCTGCCGTTTGTCCACATGCCCCACTCACAGTTAGGACATGCGGACATGTAAGATTTTAATTGTTCAACGCCATCCTTAGCGTTTCTTGCATCTACAGTTTCTTTTTTGCACTCAATAATGATCTTGATATTTTCCTGGGTCTGTGCGGTGTCTTTAGACTCAAAAATAATAATATCGGCTCTAGGCTTTCTAGAGCCAAGCTGCAGCGTGTACTCTACTCGAATTTGTTCTGGAAAATATTTGTGTTCATTTACTAACCGCTTTTCGACAGTTTGACGCACATATTCTTCAGGTGTGTCATTACGAAATTTTCCATCTATGTAGTCACATATTTTCCCTTCCGGGATAACAATTACTTTTGTATCAGCCATTGCTCTTCTCTCCATTTCTTTCATTCGGGTGGACATATCGAATAATGTCCGACAACTCACAATTCAACGCATAGCAAATTCGTGCAAGGACATCAAGATCTGGTCGCTTAATATTGTTTTTACAATACGAGTTCAGTTGTGTTCTTTGCAAATTAGCTTTTTCTGAAAGCTGATTTTTGCTAATGCTATTTTTCTTCAGAAAATCCGCAAGGACAATATCAAAATGTCCATAGTCACAAGGCCCATCCATTTAGATCATCCTCCTTATATTTTATTATAGCAAACATTGTCAATATGTACAGCTGTAATTATATACACTCCGCGGCATTGAAGTTTAGAATAGTGTTTGGGATGACGGCCTGAATCTCAGCTTTTATCTAAAAATTCATACTCTGTCACGGCTTTCAAATATAGTTCTGGCTCACCATTCAAAATCAGTTCGGCATAGGACAGCGGATCGTTGTAGATTAGCCAGTCCAGTTCTGACCGCTGGTACATACTGTTTGCCACCTCGTTCTCCACGACGGTGCAGTCGATGGAGAGCAGCGTCCCGTCATCCAGGCACAGCTCCACGCAGGCGGTGTCCAGGTTGAACTCACATGACAAAACCTTTCTCATAGTCGTTACCTCCCAATACTTAATTTCAGTTGGTTTTCCGTAGCGGCCCAAGGGCCGTTTCGGTTGTTTTAGTTACCGGCAAGCAATGCGAGTGTTAATACACACTCACATTTCCTGCCGTCCGCTTGTTGAGGGCAGCGCCCCCAAGCCCCTTTTGAACACAGAATTTCATTCTGTGGCTACGCGTTCTCCGAACGCTTTTTCTTCTGTACCTAGTACCCCGTTTGGGAGCATAGGGGTGCGTGAATCGCTCACCCCTTTTTGCTATGTCCTTTGGAAGGCGGGGTGGCAAAATACCATCCCGGTTTTTTCGTTCCGCGACGGTAGCGACGGTCGCAACGGTGCTGGGAGTACCCCTCAAAATACCGTCGCGACCGTTGCGAGCGTCGCGTTTTACTCGATTACTTCAAACGCAGGCGCTTCCACCACCATGTAAGTCAGCCGGATACGCCGCCCGGCATGCTTGGTTTTGTTCTCATACTTTACCTGATGTTCTTCCAGCAAGCGGCTGGCATTCACATTCAGATGTTTGGTGAGCCGATTTACCGCCATATCCGTTTGAATCGCCTGGGCCAGCTCGGTGGGACTGCCTTCCCATTCCCGGTTGTCAGCAGATACGATTTTTGCTACGGCTTCCAGCACCGGGTCTGGAGGCTGTTTCCAAAGCTCATTCTCTGCATGGCCAAGCACCCAAACTAGGCTCTCTTGGTCTTTGCTCAGATACAACCGCTGATCCGGCTGGTCTCTGCCTACCACCTCCAAGGTGGCCTTACTATTCAATTCCTCGGCCAGACTCATTGCTGTCTGCGGCGTATGTGCTCCGCCTCCGATGTCCAACCGCCCCTCTTTGGCAGCCTTGACCCATCCGTACAGCGTATCTACCGGTATCCTCAATTCGACCGCTGCTTTCGAGGATCCTATTTCATTCGATAGCTTTACGGCCTGCACCTTATATTCCGTGTTGTATTTTCGCTGATTCCGAGCCATCTTTCGTTGCCTCCTGTTTGTCCTCTTCTATATATTGGCCCTTTGAGTTCCCTATGTCAACTTTTATTGTACAACACCAAAATCAGCTCATTCAGCAAGGCAGATATACGGATTGTGTTGACGAGCTTGTTTTTAAGGTCATAAATGCACCGACCAAGAGAAGCAAAGCTAAGCAAGATACGGGATATTTCTATATCGGAGATTGACGAGTTTCCAGACCACCCGTTCAAGGTTTTAATGGACGAGGATATGGAACAGCTTGTCGAGAGTATCAAGCGGAACGGTGTAATGACCCCTGCGACAGTTCGCTTAAAAGAGGACGGACGGTATGTGCGTTAAATACTCAGACAATTACTCGCAATTTGAACGCCACTTTAAGCATACAGGAAGTTCTGCCCATTTAATGTTATGACTTATTTTGCAAATAGAACATTTCTTTCTGTGTTTCAATCTCTGCGCGCAGTTCTTCTTCCGTGGGCAAGTACAGCTTGTACTTGCTGGCAAAAAGCTGCTCATTGCCATGCAGGACGGAGTATTTAGCAATATCCTCGTCCGTATCGGAGCAAAGGACGATGCCGATGGTCGGGTTATCACCCTCGCCGCGCTTCAGTTCGTCATACATACGAATATACATATCCATCTGACCTACGTCCTGATGGGTAATTTTGCTGGTTTTCAGATCCACCAGCACAAAGCACTTAAGGATATAGTTGTAGAACACAAGGTCGATATAGTAGTCCTCTTTTTCTGTGTGGATATGCTGCTGGCGGGCTACAAAGGCATAGCCCTTGCCCAATTCCATGAGGAATTTCTGAATGTTCGTGATGATGCAGCTCTCCAGCTTGCTTTCGGTAAAATCTGTGCTGCCGGAAAGTCCCAAAAATTCCGTAATCATCGGGTTCTTGATGAACTCCAGCTTGTCCGCTTGATAATCGGCTGTCAGCTTTTCCATTTCCTGCTTGACCGGCTCTTGGTTCTGGGATTTCAGCAAACGGTAGTAGTATTGGGAGGAAATATTGCGTTGCAACGTGCGGACGCTCCATGTTTGATTGGCCGCTTCTTTCGTGTACCAATCGCGGGCTGTTTTGTCCTCAACCTGCAATAATACACGATAGTGCGTCCAAGATAGTAGCGCACCAGATTGTGGACTCACTGAGTCCACAATCTCAGGGTACAATTTATAGAAACGAAAATACTTATACAGACTGCTGTAATCAAATCCTTTACCATACTCAGCAGTCAATTCCTTTGCCAGTTTTCTGATAACCGCCGTACCGTATTCAGAGCGCCCCTCGCCCTTTAATTCTTCCTGTGCGATACGATACCCCAACAGCCAGTTGCGCTGCACCAGCGCCAGATTTACGGCTCTGTATGCAGCCTTTTGGGATACCTCAATAATTTGCTTTGCATCATTGAGCAAATCGTTTGTAGGGGTGTATCCGTCCAGTAAATTTAGTTCTTGTTTCATAGCATCCTCCACATAAGAACGTCTGATTTTATAATACCTTATTCAAATCCAAACTGCAACAAGATTATTCGTAGACGAATTCAGCGGTTACAATTTCTTCGGCGCGGCTGCGGATGTTGTTCATACGGCATACCCATTCAAGCTGATCCTGCCGTTTCAGTTCTTCGGTGATGCCCTCGGTTTGACGCATCTCTTCCTCGGTCAAAATCAGAGTATCGCGCACTTGGCTGTCAAATTCTACCAGGTAGCTGTGTAACCTGTTTTCCTTCAGCAGACCTTGGTATAGTTGCAGGCGGTGCTGTTTGATAAATGCAAGGCGCATATTGGCCCAGCAACCTAAATCGTTATAAGTCATATTGCAATCCTTACCTTTCGGCACGTTCTTGCTCACAAGTTTGTTCTTTTACAGGGTCGATGCCGTGCCGCCGTAAAAGGTTCATCAAGCCTTTTTGCTCACGCTTCAGCATAAGATTTTCACGGCGCACTTCCCTGCTCTCGGATTTAACTTCGTCCAGTTCTCGCTTATGCCAAAATTCAATATTGCTAAGTTCGTCTACCAACCCGGAAACTTTTCGCTTCAGTTCGCCAACAACGCTTTCCAACTGCATGATTTTAGCATTTGCAGCGTCCAGAAGCCCTTGTAGACGATCATCTTGACGGCGGTAGACAACATACTGCTTGGCAGCGCTCAACAGATTTTCAAAATCACTGCGTGGGAGCGTTACCTTGTCGCTTAGGAGCGACTTCTTTACGCTGACATTCTCGATTTTGTCAAGGTCAACGACCTGTTGCTGCACCGATTGCAGCGACTGCTCGATTTCGTCTACCTGCGTTTGCTTTTCCGCAATGGTAGTGTCCAATGCTCGAACCTCTTTAGCGCGTTCCTGCTTTTTATAGTCCAGAACAGATAAATGTTCCTCGTGCGTTCCAAGCTGCTCCCACTCAATACCGTGCTCCAACATAATCTCTGCCAGCACTTGTTTTTCACTCTGCACCCACTGATTCCACTCGGTAGCGCTGCGTGTACCACCCTTGAAACCAAGCTGTGCAAGCGCCTGCTTGAGTGACACGCGCGTATCCATGCTGCGTTTGCTGCCTGTGATATAAGGCACAAAATCTATATGTACATGGGGTGTTGCCTCGTCCATGTGCAGATGGCTCCAAAACACACGGAGCGTTGGGTTACGCGCTTGAAATCCGTTCGCATATTGAATCAAACACTGTTTAGCCGTTTCTGCCAGTTCCGTATGGATGCCTGTATCGTCCTTATTTCCAATCTGTAAGACAATTTCATGGAAAGGCTTTTCCTGTTTTGACGAACAGATTTTCTCATAATAATTATCAATGTGGCGGTCATTTCGGGTCTGTTTAGCATTGAATCTTTCCTGCGCATCATCGAACAGTTCATGGTAGACATCTCGTATGTCCTCGCGGCAAAATTCTATATTCAGATGGCTGCGGCTGGGGTCTACGTTGGATGCGTAAAATTCACGACTATTGTGATTGAGGGAACCCTTCCCCACCATTGCGCTGATTGTTCTTTTCAAATCCACTCCTTATCTCCGGCGCAAGCCGGTCCGGTTCTGTTACTCTTGCCAAGAGTAACGCAAAAGCACTTTTGACACTTCGTATCAAAAGCGCCTTTGCGCCCTGCGGGGCTACTTGTTGGAAAAAGAATATTTGCTACCTCTTCCGTGTCGGTCGTGACGATGGTGACGGTATTTTTGCTGTCGGGCTTGCGCCCCAAAATATCGTCACGACCGTCACATATCGTCACGCTTTCGGCTGTTCCAATGTCAGGCAGACCGTGCGCCCCTCGTGTGTGCGCTTGCTTTCATAGCGGATTCCATAGTCGTTGTAAAGACGGTCAGCACTCACATTTAATTTTCGGGTCAGAACATTTGCTTGGATTTTCACGTCCGGCAGCAGAGCCAACAACTCCGTCGGTGATCCACACCATGCAGAGCCAGCTGAAAGGAAAATCTTTGAAACAGCTTCCAACACTGGGTCTGGCGGTTGTTTCCAAAGCTGTGTTTCTGCACCTTGGAAATTCCACACGCACCGTTCCCGGTCAAATTCCAGCGTTAATTCCTGATCCGGTTGGTCGCGTCCGACAACATCGAGTGTGGCAATGTTGTCCGTCCGCCGCTTTTTCTGCATGATGAACGCGCCGTCCGCTGCGCCCAGCAGACCATTCGTGCCGGAGATCATATCGAAGCTATCCCCTGCTTCCATCTTCCGCGTATGGTGTACGACCAACAAGCAGATACCATGATTATCACTGAATTTTTTCAGCTTTGTCACAATCTCATAGTCGCTGGCATAACTATAACACTCGCCGCTTACCTCACGGATTTTCTGCAAGGTGTCAATGATAATCAGCCTGACATCTGGGTGAACCTTTACAAATTCTTCAAGCTGTTCATCCAAACCACCACCAACGGATTTTGCTTGTGTTGCAAAGTACAGATTGTCGGTTTCCTCTACGCCGAACATTCGGGAGAGCCGCCGCTGCAATCGCGCATAATCGTCCTCCAATGCCAAATATAATACCGTTCCTTGGTGGACTTCGTACTCCCACAAGGGCAGTCCTGTGGCCACCGTGTACGCAAGCTGCCCCATAAAAAACGACTTTCCAATTTTGGGAGCGCCCACAAATAGATAAGTACCACTGTACAACAGGTTGTCTACGATAGGTCTGCGCGGCGGGTATACTGTATCGTACAGTTCTGTCATGGATATGGTTTTCAGATTGCAATTGTTGCTAGAGTCTGTTATACTATTGGTGCTATTTTTTAGTAACGGCTGCACCGCATCTGCGCCAACAGATGTATCCGGTGTGGTCGTTTTCTTTGTTTCTGTCATTTGCTACCCTCTTTCATGCCATTCAGTGTGATTGCGATCACCTGCAATGTTTCCAGCATATCTGGCGTGACTTCCTGCGCCGATGTAAGGCGCTGCAACTCTGCATAAATGTCCGCCATCTGATTTTTCAGGGCTTTGTAAACTCTCGGATTTCCAACCACCCGGATTTCTCGGTCTGTCAGCCGACTAACGATATAGTCCTGCTTTGTCAGCCCGGAAAGACGTACTTTAATTTCGATTTGGTTGTTTTCCTCCGGCGATACGCGGAACGCCACAGTCTTGCTGCGCCAGCGTCCTTGCCTATCTAAAGCCTTTTCCATTACCGTTCCCCTCTTTCCATGTTCAATTTAGCCGCCATTTCCTGCTGCTTTGACGGGAATAGGTGCGCGTACTTGTAGGTAATATCAATGCTTTCATGCCCCACTCGGTCCGCAATAGCTACCGCAGAGAATCCCATCTCGATCAGCAGTGACACATGAGAATGCCGCAAATCGTGGATTCTGATGCGCTTGACCCCGGCCTCTTTTGCGCCCCTGTCCATTTCGTGATGTAAATAATACTTAGTCACCTCAAAGATTCGGTCAGTCGGCTTCACCTTGTAAAGCGATTTCAGATAGTCTCGGATTTCCTCTGTCAGAAAATCCGGCATTTGAACGACCCGAACGCTTTTCGGTGTCTTGGGGTCTGTAATCACATCTTTGCCATTCAAACGCTGATAGGATTTTGTGATAGAGAGTAGCCCTTTGTCCAAATCAAAATCTGCGGGTGTCAGCGCCAGCAGTTCTCCCTCGCGGATACCGCACCAGTAGAGGATTTCAAACGCATAGTAAGATAACGGCTTGTCCATCATCACTTCTGCAAATTTGAGGTATTCCTCTTTCGTCCAGAACAGCATCTCTTGGTGCTTGGAAGAGCCCATATTGCCCGCAGTCGTTGCTGCATTTTTGTTCAGTCCATAGAATCGTACCGCGTGGTTCAGAATCGCACTGAATTGACTGTGCAGCGTTTTCAGGTACGTTGGAGAATACGGTTCTCCGTTTTTGCCGCGGTAGTTTAACAATTCATTCTGCCACGCGATGACATCCTGCGGTTTAATATCGCAAAGTCGTTTTTCTTTGAAGTACGGCAGTATCTTAGTGCGAATGATATGCTCTTTAGTAGACCATGTATTCTCACGCAGACGGTTCTGCTTGTCAACAATATAGATTTCTACAAAGGCTTCAAATGTCATGGTCAAGTCAGCAGCCTGCTGAAGAAGAAATGTGCGTTCCCACGCCAAGGCTTCTTTCTTTGTGGGAAAGCCGCGCTTTAATTTCTTTTTCTTGACGCCTTTCCAATCCTGATAGTAAAAGGCTGCATACCATGTACCCTTTTGGGCATCCTTATACGCAGGCATCGGCTTTCTCCTTTTCCGCACCGTAAATCTTTTCGTAATAGTACTGGCGGCTTACACGGCCACCCACAGTGGTATAGCCTTTGGCTTTCAGTTCCTCGTTCCACTGGTTGATCATCTTATAAGCCAATGCCTTAGAAACGTCCAATTCTGCGGCAAGTTCGTCCGCTCTGATAAAAATGCTTTTGTCCATTTTATGTTCCTCATTCAAATATTTATTTCAACTGGCTGAATGATTGACGCTTCACACCTATGTCGCCCCACATAGTCCTTTCCTATTTGAAGCTTGACCTTTTGCCAGTTAAGTCCTTTTTTCTTTTTTGACTAAGCTTATATGTTTAACGTTTTCTCCATTATACTAAGCATATCTAGTTAAGTCAATTATCTAAGCTCATTTTCCCTAAACTTTTTTGTTAAATTTTTGTTGCGATTTTAATAGTTTAATGGTATAATACTCATGCAGTCGTTCATGCAATGCTGCGCTTGTACACTCACAGTACGAAGGAGTTATTAACGTTGTCAATTGGTGATCGAATAAAGAAAGCTCGAGTCTTTCGCGGTATGACTCAAAAGGAATTAGGCGTTGCAGTTGGATTTAATAAACGAGGCGCCGATGTTCGTATCGCACAATACGAAAGCAATACCCGTAAGCCTAAAGATGCTTTACTTCATAAAATTGCGGATGTCTTAGATGTCAGTTTCTATGCTCTTTATGAACCTGATATGTATTGCGCAGAAGATGTTATGTATACTCTTTTCGATCAAGACGACCAACATCCCGGTATTAGACTAGTCGATGTGCTTGATGACAGTGGTTCTCAGCAGCCCAAAAAACGCATCGCTATTATTTATGATTATGACCGTATGGAAGACTATCTAGGGGAATGGAAGTTGCGCAAAGAGCAACTTGCAAATGGAGAAATTACACAAGAAGAATACACCGAATGGAGACTCAACTGGCCTGCAACTGCTGATGCCTGTTATCCTGAAACATACCACAGAAAGTGGCGAAAAGAAAAATAGAGACAAAAACGCCCTCTGAAAAACTTACCGTTTTTCAGAGGGCGTTCTGCGTCTCTCAGTGCGAATAATCTTCAGTTAGTATCAAAGCAGTATCAAACAACTATCAATGTTTCAAATTTTATCGTTACTGCAATGATTATCAACGATTTCAAATCATTCAAACTCAATCGTTGCTGGCGGCTTGGTCGTGTAGTCGAACATAACGCGGTTGATGTTCTTGACTTCGTTGACGATGCGGTTAGCGGCGGTGGTGATGGTCTCGGTCGGCAGGATCGTGACCTCGGCCGTCATGAAATCGGTCGTCGTGACGGCACGCAGGGCGATGGCGTAATCGTAGGTGCGCTCGTCGCCCATGACGCCGACGCTGCGCATATTCGTCAACGCGGCAAAGTACTGACTCGGGCGCTGGGCCATGGGCAGCTTGTCGACCTCCTCACGCCAGATGGCGTCGGCATCCTGCACGATGGCGACCTTCTCCGGAGTTACATCGCCAATGATGCGGATAGCCAGGCCCGGGCCGGGGAACGGCTGGCGGGCAACCAGGTACTCAGGCAGACCCAGCTCGCGGCCGGCCTGGCGGACTTCGTCCTTGAACAGGTCGCGCAGGGGCTCTACGATTTCCTTAAAGTCCACGTAGTCAGGCAGACCGCCGACATTGTGATGGCTCTTGATGGTGGCAGATTCGCCGCCGAGGCCGCTCTCGACCACGTCGGGGTAAATCGTGCCCTGGGCCAGGAAATCCACAGCACCGATCTTTTTTGCCTCATCCTCGAACACGCGGATGAATTCTTCACCGATGATCTTGCGCTTGCGCTCGGGGGCATCCTGACCGGCCAGCTTCTTATAGAAACGATCGCGGGCGTCGACGCAGACAAAGTTGATGTCGAACTGGCCGCCCTCGCCAAAGACCTCACAGACCTGCTCGCGCTCGTTCTTGCGCAGCAGACCATGGTCAACGAACACGCAGGTCAGCTGCTTGCCAATGGCCTTTGCCAGCATAGCTGCGCAGACGCTGGAATCAACGCCGCCGGACAGGGCGCAGAGCACCTTGCCGTCGCCGATCTTCTCGCGCAGTGCCTTGACGGAGTTCTCGACGAAAGAATCCATCTTCCAGTCACCAGCACAGTGGCATACATTATAGACGAAGTTATGCAGAATTTTCGTGCCGTTCTCGGTGTGTAGTACTTCGGGATGGAACTGCACCGCATACAGGCCGCGGGCCTTATCCTGCGCGGCAGCCACCGGGCAGTTGGGGGTATGCGCGACGATCTCAAAGCCGGGGGCAGCCTGTTCGATGTAGTCATTGTGGCTCATCCAGCAGACGTTCTGAGCGGGGAGCGTATCAAACAGCGGGCTGGCGGTGTCCAGGTCAACCAGCGTTTTACCGTACTCGCGCTCAGGCGCTTTGCAGACCTTGCCGCCCAGCATGTGCATCATCAGCTGGCTGCCGTAGCAGATGCCGAGGATGGGCACGCCCCAGTTGTAAATTTCGGGGTCGATGGTGGGCGAATCCGGCAGGTAAGCGCTGTTGGGACCGCCGGTAAAGATAATGCCTTTCGGGTTCTTGGCCTTGATTTTGGCAAGGTCGGTACGGTAAGAATAGATCTCGCAATATACGTTGCATTCGCGGACACGGCGGGCAATCAGCTGATTATACTGACCGCCGAAATCCAGAACGATGACAGTTTCCTGCTGCATGAGGAGACTCCCTTCTCTATTTATAGTCCTATTGGGTTATTATAGCACGTTTTGGCGGTTTTGAACAGATGGGGAGGGAAAATAAATTATTTTTGCGTTTGTGTGACGCAGGGGTGCCTTATATATGTGCCCGGGCCGTGTGCGGCTGCATTAGGTTTGCGGGCTGATTGGGAATCCGCCCCTACGGTGGTGGCGGGAGGCTTGCGGTGACGGGAACGGGCACGGCAGCATGAGGGCATGCCGCCCTACATCCCCGCATACATGATACACGTAGGGCGGGGTGTCCCCACCCCGCCGCAAGTTCACACCAGCTCCACCTTATACTTTGCCAGCCAATAGTCCAGCTGCAAAAACCACGCGATAGTCTGGGGCGTGGTCATCAGCTGACCATACCAGGGTTGCGTGAATTCGTCGTTCAGCAGTCCTGTCAGTGCGTTCCGGTCTACCAGATCGAAGATCGGGGCGTCGGAATTGTCTGTGATCTCTTTCAGCATGCCGGAGACGATAGAGGTGTACTGCGGATTGTGGGTTTT
>OLOH01000898.1_pt1 | contig 19027 bp, 16 predicted proteins | sample 1673221 | NCBI WGS metagenome assembly OLOH01 (sample SAMEA3136767, study PRJEB25190) | human gut metagenome
TCAAGTGCTGCGAGGGCCGCACCAGCTACGGCGGCCCCAGCGAAGCCAGCGTGAAACACCAGATCGAACTGGCCGCCGCACAGTTGGACGCATGGGAGGCGAACAACGCATGAGCGTGAAAGTTTTTATTGACGGCTCTTCCGGCACCACCGGTCTGCGCATCGCCGACCGTCTGGCCGCCCGGCCGGAGATCGAGCTGCTGAGCATCTCTGCCGAGGGCCGCAAGGACGTGAACGAGCGGGCGAAGGTCATCAACTCCGCCAATCTCGCCTTCCTCTGCCTGCCCGACGCGGCCTCGAAAGAGGTCATGCCCCTGCTCCGCCCGGATGTCAAGGTGCTGGATACCTCCACGGCCTTCCGCACCGACCCGGCATGGGATTACGGCTTCCCGGAGCTGAAGGGCCAGAAAGAGAAGATCAAAAATTCCTATCGCGTGGCCGTGCCCGGCTGCTACGCCAGCGGCTTCATCAGCATTGCCCGGCCTCTGGTGGAGCTGGGGCTGGCCCCGGCGGACTATCCCTTCAGCTGCACCGGCATCTCCGGCTACTCCGGCGGCGGCAAGAAGATGATCGCCGAATATGAGAGCGCCGACCGCCCGGCCCATAGCAAGATCGACGCCCCCAAGAGCTACGGCCTGACGTTGGCCCACAAGCACCTGCCGGAGATGCAGAAGATCAGCGGCTTGGCCCACACGCCCGCCTTTGTGCCGGTGGTCTGCGATTACTATTCCGGGATGCAGGTGCTGGTGCCGCTGGACCTGAAGCTGGCGGGCACCACCGCCGAGGCTGTGGCCGAGGGCATCGCGGATTATTATAAGGACGGCGCAACGGTCTCCGTCCACGCGCTGAATGAGCCGCTGCCTGAAAACGGCCTGTACTCCAACGCCCTCTCCGGCTCCGACCGGATGGAGCTGTACCTGACCGTGAACGCGGCGGGCGACCAGATGATGCTGATCTCCCTGTTCGACAATTTGGGCAAGGGCTCGTCCGGTGCAGCGGTGCAGTGCATGAATCTGATGCTGGGGCTGCCGGAAACGGAAGGATTGGAGTAAAGAACTCGCCCTCTCAGTCAATGCCTGACGGCATTGCCAGCTCCCCCAAAGTGGGAGCTTTACAAGGAAGAGGATTTTGATGCTAGGGGGTAAACCTATGTCTTACAAGGAAGTAGCGGGCGGCATCTGCGCGCCCAAGGGTTTCGCGGCGGCGGGCGTCCATTGCGGCATCCGCGCCAACCACAATGAAAAATACGATCTGGCGCTGATCAAGGCGGACGTCCGCTGCGCAGCGGCCGGTGTGTATACCACAAATAAAGTCTGCGGTGCACCCATCAAGGTGGACCGCGCCCACCTGACCGACGGCTATGCACAGGCCATCCTCGTGAACAGCGGCAACGCCAACACCTGCGCCGCCAACGGCGTGGCGCTGGCCGAAGAGTGCTGCGAGCTGGTCGGTAAGGCGCTGAACATTCCGGCAGAGGATGTTCTGCCCGCTTCCACCGGCGTCATCGGGCAGCCCATGGTCATTGACCCCTTTGCCCGCGGCATCCCTGCCGCCGCCGAAAAGCTGGCCGCCACCGCGCAGGGCAGCACCGACGCGGCAACGGCCATCATGACCACCGACACCCACAAAAAGGAATACGCCATCCAGTTTGAGCTGGGCGGCAAGACCTGCACCGTGGGTGCCATCGGCAAGGGCAGCGGCATGATCGCCCCCAACATGGCCACCATGCTGGCCTTCTACACCACCGATGCCGCCGTCTCCCCCGCCCTGCTGGAAAAGGCGCTCAAGACGGTGGTCCCCGGCACCTACAACCAGATGAGCGTCGATCTGGATACGTCCACCAACGATACGCTGATCATCATGGCGTCGGGTCTGGCGGGCAACCCGGAGATCGTGGAAGAAAATGCGGACTATGACGCCTTCGTGGCGGCCCTGACCGCCATTGCCGAGCACATGTGTGCCGAGCACGCCGGTGACGGCGAGGGCGCGACCCACCTCATCACCTGCGAAGTGACCCATGCGCCCGACCTGAAGACGGCGCGGGCGGTCTCCCGCAGCGTGGTCTGCTCCAACCTGTTCAAGGCGGCGGTCTTTGGCCGGGACGCCAACTGGGGCCGCATCCTCTGCGCCATCGGCTACACCCCCGGCGATTTCTCCATCGATAAGGTCTGCGTCTGGCTGTCCAGCCCGGCGGGTGAGGTGTATGTCTGCGAGAATGCCGCCTACCACCCCTACAGCGAGGAGGAAGCGGCCAAGGTTCTGGCGGAGCACGATGTCCTCGTCAAGGTGGATATGGGCACCGGCGACGCCAGCGCAAAGGCGTGGGGCTGTGATCTGACCTACGATTACGTCAAGATCAACGGCGACTACCGCACCTGAGAAACGTGTATAGAGCGGGAAGAGGAAACATATGAAAAACGAAGAAATGGCCCTCCTGTTTTCGGAGGCGACCCCTTACATCCAGAAATACCACGGCAAAACCATGGTCATCAAATACGGCGGCAACGCCATGATCAACGAGACGCTGAAGAATGCCGTCATGAACGACCTCGTCACCCTGACGCTGCTGGGCGTGCGGGTGGTGCTGGTCCATGGCGGCGGCCCGGCCATCAACGAAATGCTGAAGAAGGTCGGCGTGGAGAGCCATTTTGCAAACGGTCTGCGGGTGACGGACGACGCCACCATGGAGATCGTCCAGCAGGTGCTGGCCGGTAAGGTGAACAAGGACCTTGTGGCCAAACTCCGGGGCCGCGGCGTCGGCCTGTGCGGCATGGACGGCCAGATGCTCCGCTGCACCGAGCTGGACCCCCAGCTGGGCCATGTGGGCGAGATCATCCATGTGGACCCCACCCTGATCCAGAACCTGCTGAACGGCGGCTACATCCCGGTCATCGCGACGGTGGGCATGGACGACCTCGGTCAGGCGTACAACGTCAACGCCGATACCGCTGCCGCCCAGATCGCCATTGCGCTCAAGGCGGAAAAGCTCGTTTCCATGACCGACATCGCGGGTCTGCTGCGGGATAAGGACGACGAGTCCACCCTCATCCCCGAAGTGGAAGTCTCCGAGATCGAGGGCTACAAGTCCGCGGGCATCATCGCGGGCGGCATGATCCCCAAGATCGGCGGCATGGCCGACGCCATCTATCAAGGCGTCCACGAGGCCGTCATCATCGATGGCCGCGTTCCCCACTCCATCCTGCTGGAGCTGTTCTCCGACCGCGGCTCCGGCACCCGTTTCTACCGGAGAAGTCATCAGGAGTAAGACTTGCTGAAAGTACAGAAGAACTGTATAATAAGAGAAAAGCTCCCCCTTTGGGGGAGCTGGCGAGCGAAGCGAGACGGAGAGGGCGAGGACGCTCCGAAGGAGGAACAATCTATGGATTCCGAAAAAGTCATCAAGCGGGACAGCGAATACGTCCTGCACACCTATAACCGCAATCCCATCGTGCTGGAAAAGGGTCACGGCCTGTACGCCGAGGGCCCGGAGGGCCAGAAGTATCTGGATCTCACCAGCGGCATCGGCGTCAACAGCCTTGGCTACTGTGATGTGGACTGGGCCGAGGCCGTGGCCGAACAGGCCCACAAGCTCCAGCATACGTCGAACCTCTACTACACCGCCCCCTGCGGCAAGCTGGCCAAAAAGCTGTGCAAGCGCACCGGCATGAGCAAGGTCTTCTTCGGCAACTCCGGCGCCGAGGCCAACGAGGGCGCCATCAAGGCGGCCCGCAAGTACAGCTTCGACCACTACGGCAAGGGCCGCGATACCGTCATCACGCTGGTGAACAGCTTCCACGGCCGCACCATTGCCACCCTGACCGCCACCGGTCAGGAGGTGTTCCACAACTACTTCGGTCCCTTCAATGAGGGCTTCCTCTACGCCCCGGCGGGCGACTTGGAGGCGCTGACCGAGCTGGTGGACCGCCATACCTGCGCGGTGATGCTGGAGCTGGTGCAGGGCGAGGGCGGCGTTGTGGCGCTGGACCCGGAGTATGTTCAGGCGGTCCGGAAGCTCTGCGATGAAAAGGATCTCGTCCTCATCGTGGATGAAGTCCAGACCGGCGTTGGCCGCACCGGCACCTTCCTGTGCTGCGAGCACTACAACCTCAAGCCCGACGTGGTGACGTTGGCCAAGGGCCTTGGCGGCGGTCTGCCCATCGGTGCGGTCCTGATGAACGCGAAAGTGGCCGAGGGCATGGGTGCGGGCACCCACGGCTCCACCTTCGGCGGCAACCCGGTGGTCTGCGCCGGTGCCAATGTCGTGGTGGACCGGATGGACCAAAGCTTCCTTGCCAACGTGAACGAGCGCGCAGTCCAGCTGCGCACCGGTCTGGCCAAGCTCCCCATGGTCAAGAGCATCTCTGGCATCGGCCTGATGGTGGGCATCGAGTTCTTCGGCAACGTCAAGGCGGCGGATGTCCTCGCGGCGTGCCGCGAAAAGGGCCTGCTGGTGCTGACGGCCAAGACGCGTCTGCGTCTGCTGCCGCCCCTGACCCTGACGGCTCACGACGTGGAGATGGCCCTGACCATCCTGAACGAGGTGCTGTCCGAAATGGCTCAGAAATCGCCGGAGGAACAGGCATGAAACATCTGCTGAAAATGGGCGACCTCACCCCCGAAGAGCTGACCCACATCCTCGATGTGGCGGACAAGCTCAAGGCAGACCAGAAAGCCGGGGGCACCGCTCCCCTGCTGAAGGGCAAGAGCGTGGCGCTGATGTTCTCCAAAAACTCCACCCGCACCCGCACCAGCTTTGAGGTGGGTGTGTATCAGTTGGGCGGCCTTGGAAATTACATGAACGCCGCCACCGAGTTGCAGTCCGGCCGGGGCGAGCCCCTCAAGGACACTGCCCGCGTGCTGGGCCGCTATTACGACTGCGTGGTGTGGCGCACCTACCGCCAGTGCGACCTCGAAGAGTTCGCCGAGCTGGCGGGCGTGCCGGTCATCAACGGCCTGACCGATTACGCCCACCCTTGTCAGGTGCTGGCCGACCTGATGACCATCCGGGAGCGCCGCGGTGCGCTGGAAGGCCAGACCCTCTGCTTCATCGGGGATGGCTGCAGCATGGCCAACAGCCTCATCGTGGGCTGTCTGCTGGCGGGCATGAAGGTCCGCTGCGTTTGCCCGCAGGGCTACCGCCCCGCCGCCGACGTGCTGATGTTCGCCCACCAGTACGGCGCAAAGTTCCAGCTCCTGACCGACCCCGCTGAGGGCGTCAAGGACGCCGACGTTGTGGTGACGGCGGCATGGAACACCGCCCCCGGCACCCCGGAGAGCGAGCGCCGTCTGCGGGATTTCGCGGGATTTCAGGTCGCGAGTCCGCTCATGAGCAAGGCAAGATCCGACGCCCTGCTGCTCCACTGTCTGCCCGCCCACCGCGGCGAGGAGATCTCCACGGCCGTCTTTGAGGAGCACGCCGACGAGATCTTCACGGAAGCCGAAAACCGCCTCCACGTCCAGAAGGCTGTTCTGGCAGTGCTGCTGGCGAACCAATAACAAAGAAAACTGCCGCATCCGGGAAAACGCTCGGATGCGGCAGTTTTTTGTTGTGTTGGTCTTACACGCCCGAATAGGCGGAGAAGCCGCCGTCCACGGGGAGGCAGATGCCGGTGATGAACCCGGCGGCGTCGTTGTTCAGCAGGAAGAGCAGCGCGCCCACGAGGTCACGCTCGCTGTCGCCGAAGCGGCCCATGGGGGTGGCAGCCAGGATCTTTTCGGTGCGGGCGGTGGGGGTGCCGTCCTCGTTGTAGAGGAGCTTTGCATTCTGGTCGCTGGCGAAGAAGCCCGGCGCAATGGCGTTGACCCGGATGCCCACCTTGCTGAAGTGGACGGCCAGCCACTGCGTGAAGTTGGTCACGGCGGCCTTGGAGCCGGAGTAGGCCGGGATCTTGGTCAGGGGCAGGTAGGCGTTCATGCTGGAGATGTTCAGGATGTTGCAGCCCTCGCGGCCCACCATCTGGCGGGCAAAGGCTTGGGTCGGCAGCAGGGTGCCGATGAAGTTCAGGTTGAACACCATCTCCGCGCCGCTCTCGTCGAGGTCGAAGAAGGTCACGGTGTCGGTGTCGAGGTCGCCCATCTCGAAATATTCCTTGTCGGTATTGGCGCGGGAATTGTTGCCGCCCGCACCGTTCACGAGGATGTCGCAGGGGCCGAGGTCGGCCAGCACGTCTTCGGCCACCTGTAAGCAGTTGGCTTTGTTCATGACGTTGCAGGTGTAGCCCTTGGCCACGCCGCCTTCGGCTTCGATCTCATCGGCCAGCGCCTTGAGCTTGTCCATATTGCGGCCCAGCAGGGCAACTTTCGCCCCCGCGCGGGCCAAGGCCTTGGCGAAGATGGAGCAGAGGGTGCCGCTGGCACCGGTGACAACGGCGACTTTGCCGGAGAGGTCGGTGTTCAGAACGTTCTTTTCCATGGTGTACCTCCGTTCAATCAGACTTTGCCCGCACCCTTGTCCAAGATCTTATTGAACCGTGTGAAGAAGGTGAAGGCGGTAACGGCTGCAGCAAGGATGTCGCTGACCGGCTCGGCGAGGAAGACGCCGAAAACGGGTTCAGAAACCAGATGCGGCAAAATGAAGATGAGGGGGATCAGCAGGATGATCTTGCGCAGACAGGCCAGCAGCAAGCTGACTTTGGCCTGCCCCAGCGCCATGAAGCTCTGCTGGCACGCGATCTGAACACCCATGGCGAAGATGCCGGCCATATAGATGCGCATGGCCCACGTGGTGTACTCGATGAGGGCGGCGTCCGAAGTGAAGATGCCCGCCACCGCGCCGGGAACCAGCATCATCAGCAGCCAGAACAGGGTCGTGTAGCCGAAGCAGAGGGTCAGCTGGAAGCGGAAGGCCTCCTTGACGCGGCTCTTTTTGCCCGCGCCGAAGTTGAAGCTCATCACCGGCTGGCCGCCTTGGCAGATGCCCTGAAGGGGCAGGGTCGCCAGCTGGGAAGCGCTGGTGATGACCGTCATAGCGCCCACGGCCACGTCGCCGCCGTACCGGGCGAGGCTGGAGCTGAAGCTGATGGAGAGCAGACTCTCGGTGGAGAGCATGACGAAAGAGGATATGCCCAGCGCTACGACAGGCAGGATGGTCTTCTTTTCCGGCTTCAGGTACTCTTTTTTCAGCTTGAGAGTGGTCTTGGGGCCGGTGAGGAAGCGCAGGATCCAGATGGCGCCCACGGCCTGACTGAGCACGGTGGCGATGGCCGCGCCCTGCACGCCCAGACCCAACGCGAAGATCAGGATGGGGTCCAGAATGATGTTGATGACCGCACCGATGACGGTGGTGAGCATACTGATCTTGGCGAAGCCCTGCGTTGTGATGAAGGGGTTCATGCCCATCACCATGAGGACGCAGACCGAGCCGAGAATGTAGATGCGGCTGTAGGCCAGCGCGTAAGGCAGGGTGGTATCGCTGGCACCGAACAGGCGCAGCAGGGTGGGTGCGCTGGCGTAGAACACGACCGTCAGGAGCACCGCGAAGATCATCAGCATGGTGAAGCTGTTGCTGATGATCTTTTCCGCCTGCTCCTTATCGCCTTGGCCCATGGCAATGGCGGTGCGGGGGGCACCGCCCGCACCGATGAGCATGGCAAAGGCGTTCAGCAGCATCAGGATGGGGGTGAACAGGCCCACGCCCGTCAGCGCCGCCGCACCGATGCCGGAGATGTGGCCGATGTAGATGCGGTCCACGATGTTGTACAGCAGATTGACCACCTGCGCCACGACCGCCGGGATCATCAGCTGGAGCAGCAGCTTCTTGACGTCGCCGGTGCCCATATCTTGTTTTTTCTGTGTCTGAGGCATTTGATTCTCCTTGTGAAAATCGATAATCAACACCCCGGAAGGGTGTTGATTATCGATAAAAGCTTAGTAATTCAAACCGAAGTTCATCTCATAGTAGTTGCCAGCGGCGTCGCGGTAGGCGTAAGCCTTGCCGTTCTCGTCCTTCATGCTATCGGGCATGTAGGCATCCTTGGCGTAGCCGGGCACGTCGTTGGGGCTGACGCAGACGCCGTCCGCGTTGACAGCCAGAACCTCATCGCCCTTGGGCAGGGTCAGCGGCAGCTTGCCGACCGGGGCAAAGCGGCCGAACATGACGTCCAGCGTAGCGGAAGGATAGGTGTCGAAGCCGACGGTCAGCGCATCGGAGACCTTCTCGATGCTGCCGACTTCCCAAGCCAGCGGGCAGTTGATGTTGGAGACGACCTTGCCGCCGTGCGCGTGGACCGCCTCGGCGATGCCGGGAATGCGGTTGGCACCCACCAGCGTGGTCTCCTTGTGGGTCTCGGCGGTGGGCTTGCCGCTCTCGTCCACGTTGCAGACGGTCTTGTCCTCGCAAATGTCCAGCTCCAGATAGCCGGGGGTAGCGTTGAAGTACGCACCGGACTGGGGGCTGACCATCAGCAGGGCGATCTCGGCTGCGGCGGGGTCATCCACCAGAACCACATCGCCCAGCATCTCCCGCAGGGCCTTGGTGGCAGCCCCGCTGGCTTCGGCGCTCTTGCCGAAGGCCTCGGCGTAGACCTTGCAGCCCTTCTTCAGGGGCAGGGTGCCGTCATTCTTCAGCAGGACGACGCTCTCGCGGTGGACGCGGGCAGCCTCTTCCCAGTCGGCCTTGGTGGCTACGACCTCGGCGGCCTTCTTGGGGTCGGCGTAGGGGTCCTCGAACATGCCCTGACGGAACAACTCGGTCAGGGTGCGGCTGACGGCGCGGTTCAGGCTCTCGTCGGTCAGGACGAGGTCCTCCTTCTTGAAGCCGGCGGGCACCTCGTGGGTGTCGTAGTAGCCATTGGTGGCGCGGGCGTAGCTCTCCTCGCCCAGCTCGTTGTCCAGCAGACCGGAGATCAGGTCCACGCCGCTCTGGGTGACGGCGTAGCCGATGCGCTCCGGCTCGTCCAGCATATCGACGCCCCAGCACATGTTGTGGACGATGCCGGTGTCGGAGTTGATGTAGCCCTTGAAGCCCATCTGGCTGCGGAGCATCCCGTCGATGAACACCTTATTGTAGGCAAAACCGTAGGGGTTCAGCGCAATGGGGTTGCCGTTGAAGTCCTCCTGCGGGGCGCTCTTCTCGGCGCAGGGCTTGGAGTAGTAGGGCATGATGGACTCGGCGTTGTGGCGGATGGCCGCACGGAAAGCCGGGATGTGATACTTCTGCAGGGAGCCGGGGGTGGCGTAGATGTTCCACTGACCAGCGGCATAGTGGGGATCAAAGCCGTTCTCACGGGCACCGCCGCCGGGGAAGTGCTTCACGGTGACGGATACGCCCTCCGGGGTGACACCGTTGCTGCCGCCCTGAATGCCGGGGATCAGGTGGTCGAAGATCTCCTCGATCAGCTCCGGGTCCTCGCCGAAGGTGCCGAAGGTGCGCTGCCAACGGGGGTCGGTGACGCAGTCGGCCATGTACATATAGCCCTTCTTCAGGCCGCATGCGTTCCACTCGCGGCGGATGGTGTCGGCGAACTTGTCGATGATGTCGATGCGGGCGGTACCCTTGACGGCGGCTGCGATGCCCAGAGTGCCGGGATAGGTGGCGAACACGCCGGTGGCGTCGTTCATGCCGAAGACGACCTCGCCGTTCTCGTTGCGGCTGTTGGACATGACCTGCATGGGCACGAAGTGCTCACAGGTCTCGGTCAGGTACTGCAGCTGGTTGAGGTAATCGGCCAGATCTTCGGGCGAGGGGCTCTCGCGGAGAATGACGTGGCGGTTGAAGCACTTCTTGACCATGTCGGTGGTGCTGGGCAGAGCCTGATGGCCGAAGATGCTGTCGGAGACATCCACCGGGGCCTCATCCAGCAAGCCGGTCTCGTCGCCCACGGGCTTGTGGCCGTTGGCAGCGAGACGAGGGGAGGGATACTTGGGGCCCATCCGCCAGTCGGAGGTGAAGAGCTGGCCGATCTTCTCGCTGGTGGTCAGGGTCTTGACGTAAGCCTGTGCGCGCTCTTCGGGGGAAAGGCGCCAGTCGTTGACGGCGCTGACGGTGCCGGTGCCGTCGATATCCTTGAAGTACAGGCCGTCCTGCGAAAGGACCTTGCGCTCCACTGTGCCTATGGTGGGGCCGTTTGCATTGACGTAGCGCTGAACGCGCTCGGAAGCTTTTACTGCCATTTGTGTTTCTCCTTTTTCATTTTTTACGGGGATGCAGAGATGCGTTTTTATGATACCTATATTATAATGACGCGGCTCCAAACGGAGTAGAAATATTTTTGGATAAATCCGCAATTTCCCCACATTCTTTTCAGGACGTTTCGCGCAGATGGGCAATGTGCAATACTAGTATATCACTTGATTGTGCAACCTACCCAATAGCTTTTTTGAAAGTTGTGAAAATCTTCTCAAAATAGTAAAATCGTCCTGATTCACCTCAAAATTTTACTAACAGAATTTTCGAAATGTGTTCATAATAATGACATAAAGTCCCGCAGCCCGCACAGTGGCAGGTGCGGTTTTCTAAACGGGGCAAAACGGAGAACGCCTATTCACGAATTAAGGAGAGAAAACGAAATGGCAAAAACGAGAACTCTGCCGGACAAGTTCTATGACAAGAACTATGAGACCAACGGCATCCACCGTGTTCCGCTGTGGCGCATCGGCTGCTTTGCGCTGAACAACACGGCCACCAACCTGTACATGTTCCTGATGAACTACGCCACCTACTACCTGATGGGCTGGGTCGGCGTTGGCATGATGGTCGCTTCTTCCCTGACCATGGCCATGCGTATCTGGGATGGCGTCACCGACCCGTTCGTGGGCTTCATGGTCGATAAGACCAACGGCAAGTTCGGCAAGAACCGCCCGTTCATGGTCATTGGCAACATCCTTCTGGCCGTGACCAGCTTCGTCGCCTTCCATGTCACCCACAACCTGCCGCAGGCTGCCCGCTTCCCCTTCTATGTGGTCGTGTTGATGGTTTACTACCTCGGCTACACCTGCCAGTGTGTCGTTACCAAGTCGGCTCAGTCCTGCCTGACCAACGACCCCAAGCAGCGCCCCCTGTTTGCCTCCTTCGACGGTGTGTATAACACCGTCCTGTCTGCCGGTCTGGCTGTTATCACCGCCAACATCGCAAACAGCTACAAGGACGTTGGCGGCTATGCTTCCACTCAGTTCTTCCACACCTTCTGGCTGCTCACTGCCATCGTTTCCGGCATCTTCACCCTGCTGGCTGTCATCGCCATCGCCCCGAAGGATCGTCCTGAGTTCTTCGGCACCGGCAAGCCCGTCAAGGTCGGCCTGAAGGATTACTGGGATACCCTGAAGAACAACCGCGCCATTCAGATGCTGGTCCTGTCTGCCTCTACGGATAAGCTGGGCAATACCGCAAAAACCAGCGCCGTTCAGGTCGCTCTGTTCGCCTGCATCGCCGGTTCTACCCTGCTGCAGGGCAACGTCACCGCTCTGACCACCGTCCCCGTCTGCGTCCTGACCTTCCTGTGCATCTCCACTCTGGCTACCAAGTTTGGCCAGCGCAAGGGCATGATCATCGGCTCTGTCGGCGCTCTGATCGGCAATGGCGCTCTGATCGCTCTGTGGCTGCTGGGTGACCCCACCACCATGACCTCCAACCCGGAGACCGGTGCTCTGAACTGGGGCTACTTCCTGATCCTCTACATTGTCCTGACCGTTCTCACCGGCGGCTTCCAGAACCTCGCCGGCAACATCGTTATCCCCATGACCGCTGACTGCGCTGACTACGAAGTTTATCGTTCCGGCAAGTACGTCCCCGGCCTGATGGGCACCCTGTTCAGCTTCGTGGACAAGCTGGTCTCTTCCTTCGCTCCCATGATCGCTGGCGCCATGTTCACCGCTTGCGGCTTCGTTGACCACAACCCCGTCATGGGCGACCCCGTCACCATGAAGCTCCGCATCGGCACTGCACTGTGCGCTTACGGCGTCATCATGATCGGTCTGGTCTGCAACCTGATCGCAATGCACTTCTACCCCCTGACCAAGGAAAAGATGGCCGAGATTCAGGACGAGGTCGTGAAGATCAAGATGGCTGCTGCGCAGAACGCCTGATCCCAAGCTGCATTCTAACGCTCAATACTGCGGAAAACATTCTCATCAGAAACCAATAAGGAAGACCGCTCACCGGGCTGACTGCGCGGTGGGCGGCTTTCCTGATTTTATGAAACAAGAGACAGAGGTACAAAACAATGGCAAAGACCCAATGGCAGAAAGACCCCAACCACGGCTTCATCTGGAACTGCATCGATCATCTGGCCACATGGTATGATGGCCGCGAAAAGCACGCCGTCAACCGCAAGACCTACCTCCGCCTCTGCATTCTGGGAATCTTTGGCGCACACCAGTTCTACGCGAAGCGGCCCATTCTGGGGGTGCTCTATCTGGCGACCTGCTGGAGCGGTTTTTCCATCGCAATGACCCTCGTGGATGCGATCATCGCCGTCCCCATGAAGCCGGACGAGAACGGCCTCATCCTGCTGTGAGCCACCCCCTATTGAGCGGTTTCGCAAAACCGGAAAGGTACATGTTATGAGCAACTTCCTGCAAACGCTGTTCAATACGAACCACGACCAGCCCAGCTTTCTGGTCTTCGTCGTTCTGGCGTTCATCGCCATCGTGGTGCCCAATCTCTCAAAGTATCTGTATGAGTCCCGCCGGGCCCGCAATGCGCCCCATACGACGAGCAGTGCGGCTTCCTCCGGCCCGAAAAAGAAAAAGAAGAAAAAGCGCTGAGAATCTGGTTTCAGAACAATGCCCCGGCGGGCACTGCATTTGCAGCATCCGCCGGGGCATTGTTCTGCTTTTGAGGGGGAATTACTTCTTGACCTTGATGAGCTGTGCGTTCAGGCTCTCGATGAAGCCCTCCGGCATACCGGAGATCATGTTGCTCATGGCTTCGGGGGTCATCTTCTTCATCATGTCCCACATGCCGACGCCGGGCTTGATGTCGAAGTTGGTGGCCAGCTTGACGGCCTTTGCAGCCAGAGCCAGAGCCTCTTCGTTCTTAGCAAGGTCTTCCATGGTGTCCTTCACGCTGTAATAGCCTTCCGGGAACTCCATGGGCGCGGTCAGATCCATGCTGCCGATCTGCTTGAACCAGTTGGCGACGCCTTCCTGACGCTCGTTGAACTCCGGCAGGGTGTAGTAGCCGGGCTCCTCAGCAACCTTCTCCAGCGTGATGGAATCCTTCACATCGCCGGCAACGGCCACGATGGTGTTGAAACCGTCGTTCAGAGCAACGTTGAACTTGAAGACGCGGTGTGCGGTCTGCTGGCCGACTTCCTTGCCGTTGACGTACAGAACGACGGTGTCCTGATTGGAGTAGACCTTGATCTCGGTGGTCTCGCCTGCGCGCTGAGCGTGGCGGCGGCCAGCGATGTGGACCATCGGGGTCTGGGTCCAGTAAGCCTGATAGACAAAATAGCTGTCCTTCTTGGTCTTGCGGTCCATGGTGATGAGGCCCTTGTTGTTGCGGCCGCTCACGCCGCCCTCGTTACGGGCAGCGCAGCCGAAGTCGAACATGTTCCAGACGTGGGAAGCCCAGACCCAAGGACGATCCTCGAAGACCTGTGCCATGTGCTCGTGGTACAGAGCCTGATACTCCTCGGTGTAGTCCTTGCACTGGGGGGTGTTGCTGTGCCAGTTGATGATGCCCTCGCAGCCATACTCAGAGATGCCGATGCAGATGTCGGGGTGCTCTGCGTGGAACTGATCCAGCCACGGGCCGTTCTGCTCCATCTTGCCGCCGTACCAGCCGAAGTAGTGGTTGTAGCTCTCCAGATCGGTGATGTGGTGCATGGGGCCGTTGACGGGGGTGGTGGAAACGTGAGCGATGGTGGTCAGGCGGGTCGGGTCAAGCTCCTTGCAGAGCTTCTCCAGATCGTGATGAGTGTCCACCAGCTCCTGAGAGATGCCGCCGATGAGGATCTCGTTGGAGATGCCCCAGAACATGATGGAGGGGTGGTTGTAGTTCTGGATGATGAGTTCCTTCATCTCCTCCATGACATGCTTGTGAGCGCCCTCGCCCTTCTTGAAGACGCTGATGAAGGGGATCTCAGCCCAAACGGCGAAACCGATCTCATCGCAAGCATCGTAAAAGTCCTGACTGTGCTGGTAGTGTGCCAGACGGATGGTGTTGGCGCCCAGTTCCTTGATGAGCATGGCGTCATCATAGTGCTCCTCGGCGGTCAGAGCGTTGCCCTCGAACACGCGGTCCTGATGGCGGGAAACACCGCGCAGCGGGGTGGGCACGCCGTTGATGGAGAAGCCCTCGTCGGGAGTGACCTTGAAGGAACGGACGCCGACGTTGGCGGCGATCTCGTCCACTTCCTCGTTGTTGCGCTGCAGGGTGGCGACAACGGTGTACAGGTTGGGCTCGTCCATGCTCCACAGCTGGGCATCGGGAACGTAGATGGTGACCTCAGTGTCGGCAGAGCCGCGGACAGCAGAAGCGACCTCGCGGCCGAAGCAGTCCTCGATGCTGTACATGACGGTCAGGTCGTCAGCGGGGTTGGTGACGAAGCTCTTGATGGTGAAGTTTGCGCCGCCGTCCTCGGTGGGAACAGGGGTGACCATCATGCCGGGGCCGCCGTAGTAGTCCAGATCAAAGTGTGCGTCGGGCACGCTGATCAGGTTGACACCGCGGTACAGGCCGCCGTAGAAGGTAAAGTCGGCGGAAGAGGGGTACATGGACGGGGTGTCCTCGTTGGAGACCTCGATGGTCAGCTCGTTCTCACCCTCGTGGCACAGGTCAGTGACGTCCGCACGGAAGATGGAGAAGCCGCCCTCGTGGGTGGTAGCGACCTGACCGTTGACCTTCACGGTGGAGTTCAGGGCAGCAGCCAGAACTTCCACGTAGGTGCGGCCGCCCTCGCGGGGCTGCTTGGGTGCGGTGAAGGTGCGGGTGTAAACGCCGGTGGTGCGCAGGTAGCTGCCATTGCCGTCGTTGCCATCCACAGCGTTCCAAGTGTGGGGCAGGTTGACCTGCTCGGTGGCGTGGTCGCCCTTGGGGAAGGACAGGGTCCAGTTTTCGTTCAAAGAAATGATCTCTCTCATTGATACGACTCCTTCTCAGATTTTCAGTGTGTGGGTCCGCAGCGCAGACCTCGTTGTAAAACTAGTATATCACAGTGAACCCGGCAGACGTTTGTACAAAATCGCTTTAAAATAGTAATATTTTGCGAAAATTTCAATGACCGGCGGAAATTTGTGTGGGAAATCTGCCGCAACCGGTTGACCAATTCCTATAATGCGGGCGTGTTGGTGCTGCGTGCGCCCCCCTCTTCTGCAATGAAAACCAGTTGACGGAAGGCGGGATTTTTGGTATAATAACAAAGCTGTAGGATTATCAGTGTGAATGTTTGCACTGCGCTCCACAGCATGATTTGAATATGGAGATGTATCGAAGCGGTCGTAACGAGAACGACTCGAAATCTAACTGGCTTTTTGGAAGTGGGTTTCCGGTTTTGCTAGGTTTCATGCGGGTTTTCCGACTTCGAGAGTGAACGATTTTCGGTCGTTCTCTCCTGAAATTCTCTCCAAAGTTTTCCCGGAATGCACGGAGCATTCTAAAATTTAATATCTGGAGCATTACTCAAGTGGTCGTAAGAGGTCGCACTCGAAATGCGATAGGCCGGGAGACCGGTGCCAGGGTTCGACTCCCTGATGCTCCGCCAAATCGAATGGACAGATGAATTTTATTCGTCTGTCCATTCTTTTTTGCCGGAACATCGCCCGTCCACCCTGTCTTTGGGGCGTATGGCATTATGCTGACGCATTGCCATAGCCCAGCCCCTCCAGCATCGCCTGTGCAGACGAGAGTTTGGAAGCGTAATCGAGGTGGGCGTAGATGTTGGCGGTGGTGGAGAAGTCGCTGTGACCCAGCCATTCCTGAATCTGCTTCATGGGAACGCCGTTTGCCAGAAGAAGGCTGGCGCAGCTGTGGCGCAGATCGTGGAAGCGGATAGGACGCAGACCGTTTTTCTCCAACAGCTTCGGGAACTGCTCGGAAACGTAGTTGGGGCGGATGATGTTCCCGATCTCGTCCACACACAGATAGCCCAGATACTCCCGATTGTAGCTTTTACCGCACAGGCGGCGGTAGGTGTCCTGCTGACCTTTCAGCATCAGCAGACGGTCACGGATGTGGGGCACAAGTGGCAGCGTCCGAAGGCTGGACTTCGTTTTTGCACGGTCAGCCTGCACCAGAACCTTTTTGCCGTCGATGGATGCCTGCGTGACGATGTGCTTGACCTCCAGCGTGTTGGCTTCAAAGTCGATGGCATCCCATTTCAGACCCAGCACCTCGCTGCGGCGCAGACCGTAGAAGGATGCCAGCAGAACCGGGATCTCCAGCTTGGTGCCCTCTGCGACCTCCGTCAAAGCATGAATCTCTTCGGCGCTGTAATAGCTGCCTTTGAACGCATTCTTCTTCGGACGCTCGACCTTATCTGCCGGGTTGGTGGGGATCAGGTCGATCTTCACCGCATACTTCAACGCCTTGTGGATGTTTGCATGATAATGGATTACCGAATTTGCCTTGACCCGTTCAAGCTGCTTGTTGTAGAAATCCTGCAAGTCGGTGGCTTTCAGGTCTACCAGTTTGATGCCGCGCTTTCGGAAATAGGGAACGATCACACGCTCCACCATTCCCTGATAGCTTGCATAGGTCGTGATTTGGACAGTGTTTTTCGTGACTTCCAGCCATTTCAGCATGAAGTCCGAAAAGAGAATGTCATCGTCTAAGCGAATCTCCGCAGGTGCGGTGGAAACCATGAAGTTCCGCCGACGTTCCAGCAAAAGAGCCTCGGCTTTCTTCTTGTTCCTCTTGACGGACAGACCGGTGGCTTCCCACTTGGTCTTTCGCTTTCCGTTTGCGTCCTTGTAACTCAGAACGATGTAGTAGAAGTCGTTTTTTTCTTGCAGATGCCCTGCTACCATAGTGTTTCCTCCTGTCTTTGCATCCACTTGAATATGTAACTTCTGCCGCTGACACCATCAGTGTACCCAACGGCAGGAGAGAATGCAAGGATGTCACGCCCGAACCATGTTGCCGGGTGCGAATCCGATGAGATAGGTCAAAAGATGTGCCTTGGGGATGCGGTAGGAGCGTCCGACCTTCAAATGCTGGACGCTCCCTTTTTTCAGAAGTGCATACCCGGTTTTTGTGCTGACGCTCAAAATTTCGCACATCTGGTCGATGTTCAGCACATCCGGGTAATCCCGGAGCATCACACGGTACGCATCACGGGGATTCAGATTTTCCTCACCCAAACAGATTCCCCCTTTCTGGGTTCATATTCTCCCGATCCAATGCCAGACTGCATTTCAGGGCTTTTTCAATTTGCGCCATCCTCATCGTCCGGGCAGAGCCGGAGCAGGAGGTCCACCTCCAAAGACTGATAAAAATAATCCTCAAGCTGCTCCCGGATGCCCCCGGAATAGATAGGGTCAGGATCGTTCCACTCAGTTTTATTCTTATCAGTCTTATTTGCTTGCGGTTTTGGCTGCTCCAGAATTGCGTTTTCGGCAGCACCAGAATTGCTGTTTGGGCAATTCTGTACTTGCGCTTTTGGCAAGCCGGAGGAAAAGTCCTTGACGTAGATCAGGCTGGGTCTGCCCAGACCACGGCGTTTGCGCTCGATGAGGTCGATGTCCTCCAGTTCCCGGAATAGCTTGACCGCCTTGTGTTCGGCGCAGCAAAGGGATTCCTGCACTTCCCGGACGGTGTAGATGATATACACCCGCCCTTGCTCGTCCAGCCAGCCATTCTTTACGGACAGGCTCATGCGGTCCAGCAGGATGCCGTACAGAGTCCGGGCATCCGTGGAAAGCTGCCGGAAGCGGCTGTCTTGGAACAGTGCTTTCGGGATGCGGAAGTAGGAGAACAACTCGCCCGACTGACCATAAAAGTAGTCCAGCGTCATTTGGTGTGACCTCGGATTTTCAACCGTATGGGTGTATTCATGTGGAAAACTATCACTCCTTTCCTGTCAGATGTAAAATACAACGTCCGTTGAAAAGGGTACTAAGCAAACAGGACTGCCTCACATACATTGCGCTGTGGAGCAGTCCTGTTCGTTTAATATGTAATTGTCATTGCACCTTCATGGCAGTCCTGTGCATAGGTGCGGAGCAGATCAAGGTGCCTTTGGGATTTTCGGACGATAGCCGTTGCACGGTCGCCGGACATAAACTCAACGACTGCAAGCCGTGGAATCGTCAGCGTGCCACGAATTTTGAAACCAACAAGGATCTTCTGATTGCACCATCGCTGGATGCTTTGTGCAGAGTAGCCTGTCAGTTCCGAAACTACCGGGGTGGTCAGCAGATCATCATATCCAACCGTGAGTTTTTCCCATAGGGTGTACAGCCCTGTTTTTTCCGGTTCTGTAAAATTGAAGCGGATGATCTCTGCGGCAGGCTTGTCCGGGTGCCGCTTGGAGCAGCCGCTCTTTCCGATATAAAAGCCCGTTGGCACTTTATACTTTTCGGGGTTATCTTCACGGTCACACAAGTAGGTGATCACATCGTGGGTCGCAATATGGTATTTGCGTGTTTTCTTTCCTGTATTGATACACGGAACGAGGCCGGAATCCAGAAGGTACTTGGCATGTTGCTTGTTGATGCGGGCAACGCGATAGAACTGGTCTTTCGTCATTCCATTGGGATATTCTTCGAGTATTTTATAGCACTCTAACAGAGTCCTCATGTTCATCCATCCTTTGCTGCTTTGATTTTGTCAGCGTCAGAAGCAACATATTGTATGGATGGATTCTGGCTCCCGGAATCTCTCTCGCCCGTTCTCTCCAAAGGGCGTAGAATCTCTCCCAATTCTCTCCAAAAGGCAGATTTTTCTGCGTTTTGGAATGTGGGTTCAAATCCGCATGGAGCCTAATGATTTTGGATTTTGATGAAATTTTGAGCGTAAATTCGATGGTTCGTATCTTCTGGCAAAGTCGGCTAATTACCTCTATCTTCCACCAAGTACCGTGAAGCAGGAAAAACTCGAAATCGTTTTGTCCTTAATCGGGCACGTGGGTTCGAATCCCACCATCTCC
>OLOH01000899.1_pt1 | contig 19017 bp, 16 predicted proteins | sample 1673221 | NCBI WGS metagenome assembly OLOH01 (sample SAMEA3136767, study PRJEB25190) | human gut metagenome
AGTGGGCATAGAACACCATAGACAGCGATTTCCCGCTGCCCTGCGTGTGCCAGAACACACCGCCTTTACCATCTGTGACGGTTGCCTTTTGAGTGGAAGCAATCGCCTTCTTGACGGCAAAATACTGATGGTAGGCGGCAAGCACTTTGAATGTTTTCTCGCCGTCCACATTGAAGCAGATGAAGTTGCGCAGGATGTCCAGAAACCGCGCCTTTTCAAAGATGCCCTCAAAGAAGGTGTCAAATTGGGCATGCTGGGTGTTTTCGTAGCTGCCGTCTTTGGTCTTCCACTCCATGAAGCGGTCCTCGCCGGAGGTGATGGTGCCTGCCTTGGAGGTGGTCAGGTCGCTCATGACGCACACCTGATTGTAGATGAACAGGGACGGAATCTCGTGCATGTAGTTGCGCAGCTGCCGGTAGGCGGCGGAGGCGTCCGTCTCCTCGCGGGAGGGGGACTTGAGCTCCACCACCACCAGAGGCAGGCCGTGCCGGTGGGCCAGCCGGGCCAGGGCGTCCAGATCCGGAATGTCGCTGTTGGGGTTGCCAAGGGTTTCCAGATAAACCGCCTTTGTGTTGGGCTGGATGGCGGATTCCACTTCTTCCAGATTGTGAGCGTCCACAAAGGTGGCGTTCACACCGTACTGGGGTAGGGTGTGGGCCAGCAAGTTGTAGCTTCCTCCATAAATGGTTTTTTGGGCCACAATGTGGTCCCCTTGCTGGGCCAGAGCTTCCAAGGTGTAGGTGATGGCAGCGGCGCCGGAAGCAACCGCCAAAGCTGCTACGCCTCCCTCTAAAGCGGCAATTCTTTTTTCCAGAACTTCCTGGGTGGAGTTTGTCAGGCGGCCATAGATGTTGCCGCTGTCAGTCAGGTTAAAACGGGCAGCCGCGTGGGCAGAATCGTGGAACACATAAGAGGTGGTCTGGTAGATGGGTACCGCCCTGGCGTCGGTTGCAGGGTCGGCCTGTTCCTGTCCTACATGAAGTTGAAGTGTTTCAAATCTGTATTTGCTCATAGTTGCAGTCTCCTCTGGTTGAAATATGGGTGGTTTCGGCGGTATGGAAGCCAGTGGTTTGGAAACAAAAAAACCGGAAGCTTCCTCTAAGCTCCCGGACAAATGGCCTTCCTTAGGGGAAAACATTCCTCCCCGTGGTTTTGAGGCGAGCGCGCAATGTCCACAGCTGCACCCCGGCCATATGAATTGTCCGGGAGCAGGGCATTCGATCGCGCAGAAAAGTACTAGTTTTATCCACCTTCATCACATTCGCCTCCGTTTTCCTCTCGTTTTGGTACAAGGAGCATTGTATCAATATTGACCTACTATGTCAATAGGTTTAAAAGAAGTTTCTGCCTTTTTCAGATTGATTTGCCCATTCACCCTGTGGTACAATAGGTCAAGCGAGGTGAATGAAATGGTTTCCACAAAAGGACGTTACGCATTGCGGGTGATGATTGATTTGGCAGAGCACAAGGGGGAGGGAAATATCCCCTTAAAGGACATTGCCGCCCGGCAGGAGATTTCCAAAAAGTACCTGGAAATCATTGTAAAAGAGCTTGTCCGCGGGAAAATGGTGCACGGTCAAGGGGGGCACGGAGGAGGTTATGTGCTGTGCCGTGAACCGGAAGAATACACCGTGGGAGAAATTCTGGAATGGATGGAAGGCTCCCTGGCCACCGTTCACTGCCTGACCAAGGATGCGCTGCCATGCAAGCGAGCCGGCACCTGCAAAACACTGCCCCTTTGGAAAGAATTTGACCAAATGGTCCGGGATTTTTTCTACAGCAAACGACTGTCAGACCTGCTCTAAAATAGGCGGGATGCAGACTTTCCAGTACACTGGATAGCCCAAATCAAATGCCCATCGGTTCAATAAGTTTGTGACGCTACGGGATTTTTTAAAAAGGGCAAATGCTCAAAATGCAATATTAAAAGTAATTTCCTTCAAAAAGTAACCAATAATACAAGCTTAATGTGACTTATTTTTAATATAATGAAAGAATTAAATAATTATAATTCATTTAAGCTTGACAAACCATAACAGCGTGATAAAATAGAGGCAACCCAAACGAAAGCCGTAAAAGCAAAGGCGCTTTGGTCTCAAAGACGAGATCAAGGCGCCTTTTCTCTTTGGCCTTGGGAATCAAACGGGGGTGAATACTCATGAAAAGGAAGTTTACGGCAATTCTGTTAGCTATGTGCGTGTGCGTTCTCGGCATTGGATTTACTGGCTGTGGAAATAACGCCAGTTCCTCCGGCAGCGGCACGTCCAGCACCCAAAGTAGTGGTGAGGAGTCCCAGACTGCAAGCACTGAGGGCGAAACCACAACCATTAAAGTCGGCATTGGCAACTCTTTCTTTCCCTTCTGCTATCTGGACGAGAATGAGGAGCTTGCCGGGTACGACTATGAAGTGATGCAGGCAATCGGGGAAAAACTTTCCGACAAATACACCTTTGTGTACACTCCCGATGCGTTTAGCAACCTGCTGGTGGGCTTGGACACAGGAGCGTACGACATCGCGGTTCACCACTATGGCTACACGGAAGAGCGGGCGGAAAACTATCTCTATGCCAACGAACCTGATTTCTATACCGGACCTTTCCGCATTGGCTTTGTCAAGGGCAGAACGGATATTACGGATTTTGATTCCCTGGATGGAAAAACGGTAGTGACGAGCTCCGGTTCCATGGCGGAGACATTGATCCTCAACTATCTGGACGAACATCCCGACTTGGATGTGAAGGTAGAGTATGCAGATACTACGGAAGTTCGTTATTCCGGTTTGACCAACGGTTTGTATGACGCGTTTATTGCTTCGGAATACGATTTGGACCAGTTCTCCAACCAGTATGATGGCTTTTTGGAGTACAGCGATTACGTTGTTCCCAACAACGATACCACTGGCGGCGGCACATTCTTTGTGTACAGCAAGGGGGATGAAGAGCTGCGGGATGCCATTGACGAGGTGATTGTGGCTCTTCGCGAGGATGGTACCTTAAAGGAGATCAGTGAATCTGTCCTGGGTGCCGACTATACGGAGCCTGAAACAGAGTCCAGCGAATCGTAAATAACAATCGTATATGCCATAGAAAACAGGGATGAGTCCATGAATAGGACTCATCCCTTGGTAAAAGGAGGGTGACTATGTTTTCTTGGGAACGGGTCGTTGAATATTTTCCCCAGATCCTCCAGAAATTCCCCGTCACATTGGAAATTGTCCTAGTGTCTTTTACCGCGGGGATTCTTCTTGGAACGATTCTGGCCATGGTTCGAATTAAGAAGATTCCAGTACTTAGCCAGATTGCTACCGTTTATATCTCTTATGTCCGGTGCACGCCGGTGATTTGCCAGATGTTTGTCATTTATTTTGGTATCCCAGCATTAGTGAGCTCGCTTAGTGGGGATACCGCCGGGATAGATAACATTGTTTACGTGCTCATAGCCTATGGAATCAACATGGGCGGATTTATGGGGGAGACCATCCGGGCCGCGATTTTGGCAGTGCCGTCCGCCCAAAGCGAAGCCGGTTGGACCGTGGGTTTGACCAATACCCAGACCATGGTGCATATCATTGCGCCGCAGGCTTTGCGAGTGGCGCTTCCTATGCTGGGAAATACGTTTATCAGCTTGTTTCAAGCCACTGCTTTGGCGTATATGGTGGGCGTGTTGGATATGGTGGGAAAAGCTCGTTCCCTTGGCTCCATGTCCGGCCATACGTTGGAGGGCTACCTCTGTTGTGCAGCGGTGTTCGCGGTGATCAGCTTGGCGTTGGAGCGTCTGTTCGCCTTGGTCAATCGCAAATTGGACTTTGGACGCAGCGCCAGTTCCTCTTTGCCCACACCTCCCAAGTTTGCTTTCTTTGGAGTGAAACGAAAAGTTAAGGAAAACGATAGGAGGGAATTGGCGTGATTGATTTTGGATATTTTTTGTTGTGCTTAAAGTCAGCAATCTCCTACATTCCTCAAAACCTGCTCATGTCCCTCAGCACCTTAGTTATTTGTGTTCTGCTTGGGACCGTGATCGCTCTCGTGCGGGTGTTTCAGGTTCCGGTGTTAAAGCAGATATTCCAGGTGGTGATGGCCTTGTGTAAGGCTTTTCCCGCCAACCTGGTGTTGTTGATTGTCTACCTGGTTGTGACCAACAATTTTGCTGCGATTATGGGGTTTCTTCATTTGAATATTTCGATCCAGGACTTAAACATGACTGTGGTAGCCATTGTAGCTTTGGTAATTTGTTGCCTGTCCGGCATCTCGGAAGTGATCCGCGGTGGGCTGATGGCTGTGGACAAGGGACAGTATGAAGCAGGGGAAGCCATGGGGCTTACCTGGATGCAGACTTTTCTGCACATCATTGTCCCACAAGTGGTGCGCTATGTGGTGCCCCCGCTGACCAATTCCATCCTGTCCTTGTTAAAGGCTACGGCCTTGGTCAGCGTCATTGGCGTCATGGATATTATGAACGGCGCCCTGGTGGCAGCAAACCAGTCTTACAGTTATTTGGAAGCGTATATTGCCGCTGCGCTGGTATTCTGGGTGCTGGGACTGCTGCTGGAGAGACTGAGCAAGGCAGTGGAGCGGTATTTCGGAAAGAGCGTAAAGGCTTTGGCTTCGTAAGCGAAAGGAGGAACGGTTGATGGCTGTTATGACAGTTTCCAATGTGAAAAAAGTTTTTGGCGAAAATGTGATCCTGCGAGGGATCGACTTGACCGTGGAAAAAGGGGACGTAATTGTGATCCTTGGACCCTCCGGTTCCGGAAAAACAACCTTTCTCCGGTGCCTGAACCTTCTGGAAAAGCCCAATGACGGCTGTATGACGTTGGCAGGGAAGGAGTATAACCTGTCCAAAGCCACCAAGAAGGAGCGGTTGGAAATACGAAGGAACACGTCCTTTGTGTTTCAGAACTACAATTTATTTGCCAATAAAAATGTGCTGCAAAATGTCACTTTGGGCCTGACTTTAGGTCGAAAGATGAAGAAAGAGGAAGCGGAAGAGATAGGCCGGAACTTGCTCAAAAGAGTGGGGCTGGAGGGAAAGGAACGGTACTATCCTTCCCAGCTTTCCGGCGGCATGCAGCAGCGGGTGGGCATTGCCAGAGCCATGGCCGTCAATCCGGACGTCATCCTTTTTGACGAGCCAACTTCCGCGTTGGACCCTGAGCTGATCGGGGATGTGCTGAATGTTATGAAGCAGTTTGCCCGGGAGGGGGCAACCATGATCGTGGTCACCCATGAGATGGGATTCGCCCGGGAGGTTGCCAACCATGTGATCTTCATGGCGGACGGCGTTATCGTGGAACAGGGCACCCCGGAGGAAATTTTCGACCATCCCAAGGAGGAACGCACCAAAGCTTTCCTCAAGCGTATTCTCAAGGCGGACGAAGCCAGGGAAGAGCTGATCGAGGCCAAAGAGGAATTGGATCAGATCGACGAAATGGAAATGTAAGGGGAGACGGCAATGAAACAATTTTGTGTATCCATTTCCCGGCAGTTTGGCAGTTTGGGTCGCCCAGTTGCCAAGCTGCTTGCGGAAAAGCTGGAAGTGAATTTCTATGACCGGGACATTGTGGAAATGGCCGCGGAAAAGCAGGGGCTCTCGCTGCACGAGGCAAGCCGCATTGAAGAATCCGCATCCAATTTTGCCTTTATGAAGTTCCCGCTGGGTTTGGGAACCACCGAAACGCAGGATAAGCTGTTCCAAGTGGAATCCAAAATCATCCGGGAAATCGCAGAACGGGAAACTTGCGTGATTGTGGGACGCTGTTCCGACAGCATCCTGGAGGACTTTGACAATCATTTGAGTATCTTTGTCTATGCCCCCTATGAGGATCGCATTGTGAACTGTGTCAACGAACTGGGTATGGATCCCCGGCACGCCAAAAAGATGATTGCCGATGTGGATAAAGCGCGGGATGCCTACCATATGCGTTATGTCAAGTATTTGCCCAACGATATGAACCATATCGACCTGATGATCAACTCCGCTGTATTTGGTGTGGAAGGCACTGCGAGTTTCCTGGCGGATCTGGTTCGCAAAAAATATGAGGATTAAAGGGGGATACCGCCATGAGACAGCTGATAAAACACGTTCGCGTGTTTGACGGAACGAGCAGCCAGCTCACTCCGGAACAGAATATTATAATCGAAGACAATCTGGTCAGCGAAATAACTTCCAGCCAGGTCTGTGAAGAAGGGTTTGACAAGGTGATCGATGGCCAGGGAAAAACCGCAATGCCTGGCCTGGTGGACGCTCATGTTCATCTGGGTTGCTTTTTCCCCTCCACCAATCAACTGGACTATGCGGTGGCGGGGTCTGCTGCGGTAGCCAAAAAATTGCTCTATCAGGGAATTACCACTGTCCGCGATGCAGGAGGCGTGGTCCAGGGATTGAAAACGGTTTTCGACCGCCACTTGCTGGAAGGTCCCCGGATTTTCCCCAGCAATTCCTGTATTTCTCAAACCTGTGGTCACGGGGACGATGACTTGGCCCACGCCCGCCGGGACATCCAGTTCCGCACCTTGTCGTTCAGTGTGTTGGCGGACGGCGTTGACGAAGTGATCCGGGCAGTTCGAGAGCAGTTTTACAAGGGCGCTTCCCAGATCAAGGTAATGGCAGGGGGCGGGTGCTCGTCGGAGCACGATCCCCTTCCCTCGGTGCAGTTTAGTGAGGCAGAGCTTCGAGCGGCTGTGGAGACCGCCAAAGATTATGGTACCTATGTGATGGCCCATCTGTACACAGCCCCAGCTATGATGCGTGCAGCAAAGGCCGGCGTACGAAGCTTTGAACATGCGCATATGATGGACGAAGAAGCGGCTCGTGTCATTCAGGAGAAAGGGATTTTTGTGGCGCCCATGCCCCAGTTCAATAAAGTAAATAAAAAAGTCCCTGCGAAGATCTCCAAAAAGGGGATGATGGTTCGGGAGCAGGAGGCAACCGCCACAGAGCTGATCAACAAATACAATTTGAGAATTCTTTTTGGCACAGATCTGATGATTCACGATCCGAGCATGGAGCCCCAGGACAGCGTGGATTTGACATACTACGAGAAGCGTTTTGGCACGATGGCCGCGCTGCGAGCGGCAACGGGGAACTTTTATGAGATCAGCAAGCTGACCACATATCAAAATCCCTACCCGGATGGGAAAATAGGCGTTCTTGAACCAGGCGCATATGCGGATATTTTGTTGGTAAAGGGAGATCCAACACAAAATTTATTTATTCTTGCCAATATAGATAACATTTGTGTTATAATGAAAGACGGAGTTATCTATAAAAATACCATTTAAGGAGGAAGGGCTTTTACGCCAAACAAAATGAAATACGATTTTACCAGTATTGTTGATCGGCACGGAAAGGATGCTATTGCGGTAGATGGCCTTGTGGCAGGAGGACGCGGACCTCAGCCTCCCAAGGAAGGTTTCGATGTGATCCCCATGTGGGTGGCGGATATGAACTTCCCCACAGTACCCACCATTGGAGAAGCCATCAAGAACCGGGTGGACCATCCCTTCTTTGGCTACTTTGCCGCCAGCGACGACTACTACAATGCCATTATCCACTGGCAAGAGACGCGCAACGGTGTCACCGGTCTGACCAAAGAGTGCATCGGATATGAAAACGGTGTGCTGGGAGGCGTGATCACGGCTCTGAACGTGCTGTGCTCCAAAGGCGATAATGTGCTGCTCCACTCTCCCACGTACGTAGGCTTTACCGGCTGCCTGACCAACAACGGATATCACATTGTTCACAGTCCCCTGGTGCAGGACGAAAACGGCGTGTACCGCATGGACTTTGAGGACATGGAGAAAAAGATTGTGGAAAACAAAATCCATGCCACCGTGTTCTGCTCTCCCCACAACCCCTGCGGCCGTGTATGGGAGCGCTGGGAACTGGAAAAGGCTATGGAGTTGTTCAAAAAGCACGACGTGATGGTGATCTGCGATGAGATCTGGTCCGATATCATTCTGGATGGCCATAAACATATTCCTACCCAGTCCATTTCCGAGGATGCGAAAATGCGTACGGTAGCCCTGTATGCTCCTTCCAAAACCTTTAACCTGGCCGGTTTGATCGGCAGTTACCACATTGTCTACAATAAGACTTTGCGGGAGAGAATGGAGAAGGAGTCCTCTCTGTGCCACTACAATTCCATGAATGTGCTGTCCATGCATGCGTTGATCGGCGCGTACACTCCGGAAGGCAATGAGTGGGTAGACGAACTGCGTCAGACCATTACCGGCAATGTGAATTACGCCTGTGATTTTATCGCGAAGAACTTCCCCGGCGTGAAGGTCACCAAACCGGAAGGCACTTATATGCTGTTTTTGGATTGCACTCAGTGGTGCGCAGATCACGGCGTCACCATTGACCAGGTGCAAAAAGCCGGCTGGGATGTAGGTGTTGCTTGGCAAGATGGCCGTGCCTTCCATGGTCCCTGCCATATCCGTATGAATCTGGCTCTGCCTCTCGCCCGTGTGCAGGAGGCGTTCCAGCGCCTGAAGGAATACGTTTTCTGCGATTGATCCCTTCCTCCTGGATCCAGTATTTTTGAGTTCCAGCGCTTGTGAAGCATGCTGGATTTCCTCTAAAATGCCAACGATATTCCTTGTTCATGTCAAAGTAGTTTGGCGTGGATGTTAAGAGAGCTGATGAAAAGGCTTGCTGTCTGTAAAACACAGATGGCAAGCTTTTTGCTTTACATAAAGCTTATTGCCTTTACACCGTTGAACGGGTCCTGCGAAAAACAGGAAAACGCCACTGGTATGACTTTTGCCTATGAAGTCACTGTGGATAGGGGCGCTGAGATCCAGGCGGAAATCACCCGGAAAGCCTACGTGGTGAGCTTCTCTGCTGAAAAAAGAAGGGACGCTCCATCTTGGAGCGCCCCTTCTTTTTTATCGCTAGTTTATAGAGTGTTGTGCTGTGGACTGGCTATCAGGACTGTTCTATTTCCAAAGGAACGAAACAGAACTTGGTGCAGTCTACCAGGCCCCGGTCCGTTAACCGAAGTTCCGGCAGACAGGCCAGGGGAATCAAGGCCATGGTCATAAAAGGCGAAACCATTGTGCAGCCGATTTTTGCCCAGGCCCTTTCCAACTGTTCCACAAGGTGACTCATTTCGCTGATAGGCTTGTCATTCATCAGCCCCGCAATGGGCAGCGGGACATGCCCCAGAACTTTGCCGTCCTGAACCACCACCATGCCGCCGCCGGATTGGATCAAGGTGTTGGCAGCCAGGGCCATGTCTTGGTCGTTGGTGCCGATGATCAACAGATTGTGTGCGTCGTGGGCCACTGTGGAGGCCATAGCGCCATTTTGAATCTGGAATCCCTTGACAAAGCCAAACCCTACTTTTCCGGTTTCGTGATGGCGTTCGAATACCACCGCTTTCAAAACGTCCTGAGAGGGATCGGAGTGCAATTCCCCATCCGTCACAGAGAGCGTAGCTTTTGTCTCGCGGTTGTCCACTCTGCCGGAAGCCACTTCCATGACCCGCACTTGAACCTTGTCCCCTTGGGCGGGAATGCGGAACGATTCCGGGGTGATCTCATCCCGAATGTGCATGGAGCCGGTGGCCCAAACCGGGTAGTGATAGGGCGGGAATTCCATGGTGAGCTTGCCGTCTTTGGCCACGGTTTCCCCGTCGATGAGAACGTGCACCACTTCCATGGTGGAAAGATCTTTCAGCAGTACAATGTCCGCACATTTGCCAGGTGTGACAGAACCCATCTCGTGATCCAACTGGAAGCACTGGGCGCAGTTGATGGTCACCATTTGAATGGCGGTGATGGGGTCCACGCCTTCTTCCAAAGCCCGGCGGAGAATGTGATCTAGATGGCCTTGAGCAGCCAAGGTGTGAGGATGGTTGTCGTCGGAAACCATCACAGCAAAACGGGTGTCAATCTGGTGCTGGGTGATGCTCTTGACCACTTCGTGCAGGTCGCGCCAGCCGGAGCCTTCCCGAAGCATGGCGTACATGCCCAGACGCATTTTCTGCAAGGCGTCCTCCGCCCGGGTGGATTCATGGCAGCAGCGGATGCCGGAGGCGATGTAAGCGTTGAGACCAGGGCCGTTTTCCGGCAGAGAATAGTGGCCTGTGACGGTTTTTCCCGCTTTCAAGGTTTCTCCCACAATGTCGTGAGCGTGCTTGTCCGAAGAGAGAATCCCCGGGAAGTTCATCATTTCGCCCAGTCCCACAACCGTATCCCAGTTCATGGTTTCCCGAATGTCCTCCGGGCCCACAAAAGAACCGGTATCTTCAAATCCGGGGACTGCGGGAACACAGGAGGGCGTGGTGATCATGGCTTTTAAAGGAGTGCGTTTGGCATCTTCCTCCATGCAGGAGACGCCTTTTAGCCCCAGTACGTTGCAGATTTCATGGGGGTCCATAAAAATGCCTGTTGTGCCGTGGGGGATCACCGCCCGGGCATATTCTCCCACAGATACCATGGAGGACTCCACGTGGATGTGGCCGTCCATAAATCCTGGTGCAATATAGGTGCCGGTCGCGTCGATCACCTGCGTGTTTTCTCCAATGCAGTGGGAGGCGTCTCCTACCAGAGCAATGCGCCCTTTGCTGATTGCCACGTCCACCGATTCCTGCAGTTCGTGGGTGCAGACGTTGACAAGCGTTCCGTTTCGGATAACGGTGTCAGCTGGGGTGTAGCCTTGAGCCACTGCCGCAAGGGTAGTGCTGGCTTCCCAAAGCGGCACTTTGCAGAAGTGATTGATCATATAGTCCCCTCCTTCAAAGGAATAGTTTGATTGGAAAATAGCCTGCAAAGGGAGAGGCATCTCTCAGAGAGAAATACCCCTTGTTAAAGCAGGCCTTTGTTTTCCAACATTATATCACTGGCACGGAAAGGAAACAACCGTATTTGCGGGACTTTTCCATGGGGAATGAAGGGAATTCCTCCCGATTTTCCTGGGCAACTCGCAAAGTTATCCCAGCGATATGGCCAGAACTGATAGACCAAGAGAAAAGATCTTAGGACAATCCCTGTAATTGTAATTTTTGGGTTTTGGAATGTTGAGATAGGGGCAGAAGTGTGTTATACTTTGGCACATTAACTGGACGAAGTACTAGGGCAAAGTTCAGGGTATGGCCACAAAGGGTGGGTAACTTAGCCCTTTGGGGAAAATGTGGAATATTTGAAAGGAGTGTAAAGCCATGAGTTACAATGTGTGCCTGCCCAGTTATTCTATTGGAGCAGACTGTTACAAAGAGATCGGATATTTTGCCAGATATTACGGGAAGAAGGCTGTTGTCATTGGCGGAAAGACCGCCATGGAAAAGGCCAAGGGAGCCCTGCTGGAAGGCATTGTTGGCTCTGGCATTGAACTATTGGATTTCATCTGGTATGGCGGAGATTCCACCTATGAAAACGGTGACGCACTGATTGCCAACGAAACAGTCCGGCAGGCGGACATTTTGTTTGGAGTTGGCGGAGGCAGAGCGTGCGACACCTGCAAATATGTGGCCACCGAGCTGGATAAGCCCATGTTCCTGTTCCCCACAGTGGGCAGCAACTGCGCATCGGTCACATCCATCAGCGTGATTTACAATGAGGATGGCAGTTTCCGGGAATACTACTATCCCAAGATTGCGGACCATACGTTCATCAACACGGCGGTGATAGCGGATTCCCCCTATGAGCTGCTTTGGGCAGGCATTGGGGACGCGCTTTCCAAGGAGTGCGAAGCGGTATTTTCCAGCAAAAACCAGCATTTGTCCCATACGCCGCTGATGGGGGTACAGTTGAGCAAAATTTGTACCGAACCGCTGCTGACCTACGGCAAGGAGGCTCTGGAGGCTTGCAGGGAAAAGCAGGTTACCGAAGCATTGGAGCAGGTGGTTCTGGACATTATTGTGTCCACGGGATTGGTGTCCAATATGACTACCCATACCCCGGAATATTATTACAATTCCTCCTTGGCCCATTGCGTGTATTATGGCGCTACGGTGACAAAACATGGCCACCAACATCTCCACGGGGAGATCGTGTCGTTGGGCGTGCTTTGTCTGCTCACCTATGATGGGCAAACCGCCTTGCGGGACCGCATCATGTCCTTTAATTATGAGATGGGATTCCCGGTCTGCTTTGACGATTTGGACATCAGCGAGGACGAATTTCCCGTCATGGCGGATAAAGCGGAAGCCAGCACAGAATGGGATTTCCGTGCCCCGGATGTCACCCGGGAAAAGTTTATCCAGTGTATGAAAGAGCAAAATAAAGTGGGACGGGCATTTAAAGAAGCTGCCGGCAGCAAGTAAGGAATTTACACCACTCGGAAGGTTTTCCACTTTCCCGATTTTTCCCGCCAAAAGAAAATGACAGCTCGCAGGACCCAGTCGCAGACCATAGCGATGGCGATCCCCATAACGCCCATGCCCAACGTGATCCCCAAGAGATAGGACAGCAACAGGCGGACCGCCAACGTGGAAATCACCGATACATACATGGTGAATTTCACGTCCCCCGCAGCTCGCAACCCGTTGCTGAGAGCCCCAGAAAAAGGGAAAGCGATGGCATTGAATACGTTGTGGATGAGTACCAGCCAAATGACGAGCTGTTTTGTTTCCGGTTCCAAAGCGTAAAATTGCAGGAATAGGGGAGTGATGAGAAAAACCAGCAGGTTCCAGGCAGAGGAGAGAAGCACGGTCATTCTCGTCAGCTTTTTAAAGTACCGCTCCGCCGCTTCCGTATCCTGACTTCCCATGCACTGTCCAATGACTGTAATAAATACAGGGCCCATAGCCACCCCGGCTAACGCCGCCAACGACCAAATGCTTTGTGCTACGCCGTTGGCGGCGATTTGGTATGTGCCAAAGAGGGCCACAATGCTGCTCAGTGCCACTTTGACCAGTTGGAAAACGCCATTTTCCAGACCGTTTGGGATGGCGATCTTCAAAATGCGCTCCATAAGAGAACCGTTCCAGCGGAAGATCCATTTGCGGCGGTATGCGGCTTGATTTTTGCTTTGAAAGCACAGAATGGTAATGGCTATGGCTGAAAACATGCGAGCGATCAAGGAAGGATAGGCAACGCCTGCCACACCTGCCTGTAATATAAAAACGCCGATCAGGTTCCCCACCACATTGATGATGTTGGATACTACGGAAAGATACATGGTGACGCTGGTTTTTCCAATGCTGCGAAAAAGGGCGGCGCCGGAATTGTAAATTGCCAAAGCAGGATAGGAATAGGCGGAAATCCGCAAATAGGTGACGCAAGCTTCCATGACGGAATCCTCCACTTGACCGAACATCAGATGGAGCATCCTCTGGTTTCCGATCAACACCAACACTGCCACCACAAGGGAAAAACCTGTGGAAAAGGACAAAAGCTGACTGCTGGCTTCTCCTGCCGAATCCCGATCAGATCTTCCCAGAAATTGGCTGATGACAACGGCGCCGCCGGATGCCAGTGCGGTAAAAAGGTAAATGAAAATGGTGTTAAATTGGTTGACCAGTGAGACGCCGGATACTGCTGCTTCACCGGCGTAACTCACCACCAGCGTATCTGCCAATCCCACCAGCATGACCAGAAATTGTTCCAGAAGCAGGGGAACGATCATGTCCCGCAAGCTTTTGTTTGAAAATCGTTCCGCAATTTGTGTCATACCCATTCCTCCCAAGGACTTTCCGCAGTTGAACGCCACAGCTGCTGCGTAGTTTACATGTATATCATAATTCGGGAGGCGGGATATAGCAAATACTTGCTTTTTATTGTTGTTCCATGCTCAAAAAGCATTTTGCGTGGGCGATGAATTTGGAGGTGGCCAAACTGAACGGCTTGCCGCGTCTCCATGCCAAAATGCTGGTGGCGGTCAGTGGGGGAGACAAGGGCCGGGAGGTGATTTTGGATTGATCCAAAAAGGGAATACTCCCTTCGATCACCAAGGAATTGGCCAGCCCGCTGCTCACCATGATCGCTCCATTGGTGCTCAAATTGCTGGTAAAGGCAACATGAAGCTGGTCGAAGGAATCCCCGAACCAGTTGGCCAGTTCGCTTTGTACCCTGGTGCGCCGTGGCAGGATCAAGGGGAGGGAGCATAGATCCTGGGGAGTGATGGATTCTTTCTGGGCCAAAGGGTCTTCCGGACGCATCAAAACCACCCATTGATCTTTTTTCTTCAGCCGGATATATTCATACTTTTCTACGTCAATGGGCTCCAGCAGCAGCCCCATATCCAGCAGGCCTTTTTCCATTTGCTCTTTTACCAGGTCTGCCGTAGCAGTGAATATGTCAAAACTGACTTGGGGATATTTCTCCCGGAAGCTTTGGAACAATTTGGGCAGCAGTTGTACGGAGGCAATCTCCCCGCATCCGATGGAAATTTTCCCTTCCACTTGTTCGTCCTGTTCCGCAAGCTCCTTTTCGGTTTTATCCACAAGCTGCAATATTTCTTCCGCCCGTCTGCGCAGAAGAATCCCCTCGTTGGTCAAGGTGATTTTCCGTGCTCCCCTGGTAAAGAGTGTCACACCCACTTCCTCTTCCAGTTGGGAAAGCTGCCTGCTCAAAGTGGGTTGTGTGATGTGCAATACTTCCGCAGCCTTTGTGATGCTTTCTTCCCGGACAACGGTGAGAAAGTAACGCAAAACTCGAATTTCCATGGAAAATCCCCTTCCTATATATGCTTGTATAAGAGTATTTTAACAAGGCTATGCCTTTTGGGCAATAGAATTTTCAAAGATTTTCCAGGCAAAGGGGAACTGTGGCGGCTGCTATAGCATGGATTCAGTCCCGTGGAGCCCCTTGGTCTAATTTAACGTGCCTATTTTTTCTCGAACTCGGAATTTGTCCTGTGCCGAAAACAAAAACGCCTCCCCAGTGGAAGTTGGGGAGGCGTTGCTTTTGCAGGGATAGGTTCAGTGAAATTCCTTATAGCATTGTTTGTAGAAAAGAATCAGTGCAAGACCGGCGGTGATAAAGTCGGAGATGGCTTGGGATACCAAAATTCCCATGTAACCTGCCGTGAAGTAGGCAATCATCAAAACCACCAGGAAGATAACCCCTTGACGGCTGATGGAAAGAATGAAAGACCCAAGGACTTTTCCCATGGATTGGAACACAATGGTGATCAGCAGGACGATTCCCACAAATACGTTGGAAATGACCTGCCAGCGGAGCATGAGGGTCCCGTCGCTGACAATGCTTTCATTGTCCATAAAGCAGCGCATAAGAAGGGGAGCGGCCAGAAATACGATCGCAGTTAAGATAACGGCGATTGTGGAGATAAAGCGCAGACAGAAGCGGAACAGCTGAGAGAGCTTTTGTTTATCCCCCGCGCCGTAGTAATACCCGTAAAGGGGTTGACCGCCAAACGCGAATCCAGTTAACAGCAGCAGAACGATCATATTCACTTTCAGAACGATGCCCATGGCGGCAATTTTTTCGTTCCCGAAGGGGAGCAGGAATTGATTCATCAAGACGATACTGATACTCGACATGATGTTGACGATGGCCGCAGGCACTCCAATGCCGATGATTTGTCCCACATGGGCCCGGGGAATCTTGACCTGCCGAGGATTTACGGATAACATTCTGCTTTTTTTGACTACCATAAGGCCATAAAAAATATCCGCAAACAAATAGCCGATCACTGTGGCGATGGCTGCGCCGCTGGCTCCCAAACCCAATACGGAAATGAAAATGGGGTCCAGAATAATGTTGACCAAAGCGCCGCTCACTGTGCCCGCCATGGATTCTTTGGACATTCCCTCGGACCGCAGCAGATTGGAGTGAATAAAAGAAAGCATGATCACAGGCGCGCCGATGGCTAGAAAAATGTAGTAGTTGGAAGCATGCACAAAGGTGTCCTGATTGGCGCCGATCAAGTACAGGATGGGGACACGGAATACCAGCATCAGAACGGCGCAGATCACACCGATCAAAATGGTGGTGTAAAAACAGAAGGAGCTGACATGTTGCACCCCTTCCCGGTCCTGTTTTCCCATCAGACGGGAGATCAAGGAGCTGCCGCCTTGGCCAAAAATATTGCCAAAGGCCATCAGCAGGGTGAATAAAGGCGCGCCCAGAGACACGCCGGCCACAAGGTTGGTGTCGTTGGTTTGGGCAACGAAAAACGTGTCTGCCAAATTGTAGATCATGGTGACGATCATGCTGAAAACAAGAGGCAGGGAGAGACGTATGTAGGCTTTTGACACTTTGGAATCGTTAAAAATAGCGGCTTGATTTTCCATAGCATTTCCTCACTTTACCCGATAGTAAAAAATTTTAGCAAAGTGAATTGATTTTTCATGTGCCATATGGCACAATAGAACCGGAGGGGATTTGACGTGGAGCGAATCTACGATGCAGCGCAAATCGAGCAGTGGGTCACAGAGCAAAAGATCCGGGACTTTTTTGACACGAAAGACCTGGTATTTCACGCTTACCCCTATGAAAAGGGAGAGTATTTGACCTCTCCCAACAAGCGCTTGGAAGAACTGCTGTTTGTGGTGCGGGGAGCCATCCAAATTTATGGCGTGCGGGATGACGGCGGGGTGGCGCCGGTCAACCAAACGGACAGACCTACCGTGATAGGGGATTTGGAGTTTTCCACCCAAGGCGATACGCTGTTTTTTGTGGAAACCCAAACGCCGGTCATCTGCGTGGCTTTGCCAGTGGGAAAATACCGCAAGCAACTGAATTCAGATCTGCGGTTCCTCCACTTTTTGCTCCAGTCCTATGCGGAAAAAATACAACTTTTCGGGTTCGATTTGGCGGCTTCCACCATTGAGGAGCGGGTGCTGGCTTACATGAAAAAGAATCAGCCTCATCACGAATTGAAGGGGATTTCCACAGCCGTGCTCCAGCTGCGTTGTAGCAGGCGTCAGTTGCAGAGAGTCTTGAAGAAGCTCTGTGAAACCGGCCAGGTGGAAAAATTGGAAAAGGGCCGGTACCGGTTGGCGCTGTGACCGTGCAGCGCCGTGAAAAACCCTGTGTTCTTACCGTGAAAAGAGTGCGGTTTCATAAAGAGAAATGTCAGGGTACAAGATAGGAAAAGCGAAAGGCGGGAAAGCAAATGTTGTATCCGATTTTAACGCCCTCCCGGTTGCTGAGCGACCTTAGCGGCGTGTGGGACTTTCAGCTGGATAATGGCCATGGGTTTGAGGAAAAGTGGTATGCCTCTCCCTTGAAAGAGCCTATGACCATGCCGGTCCCGGCCTCTTATAACGACTTGAAAGAGGGCGTGGATTTTCGAGACCATTATGGCTGGGTGTTTTACCAGCGAAAGATCTCCATGCCGGCCTTTGCCAAAAGCCAGCGGATCGTGCTGCGCTGCGCGGCGGTAACCCATCACGCAAAGGTGTATCTGAATGGGGAACTGCTCTGCGAGCATCGGGGAGGTTTTTTGCCCTTCGAAGTGGAGATCACGGAAAAACTTCGGGATGGAGCGGATAATCTGTTGACCATTGCCGTGGACAATGTGATCGACTACACCACTTTGCCGGTAGGCGGAAAGTCAGACATGATGGCCGGTATGGCGGGAATGGGTGGAAACGCTTCTCAAAAACCTAAAAACAACCCCAATTTTGACTTTTTCAACTATTGCGGCATCACCCGTCCCGTGAAAATCTACACCACGCCAAAGGTGTATATCGACGATATAACGCTTGTTCCGGAAGTCAACGGAACAGAGGCAAAGCTGACCTATTCCGTGGACGTGGTGGGGGAAGGGGATTGCCTGGTCCAGGTGTTTGACCGTGAGGGCAATCAGGTGGCGCAATCCCAGGGAACCCAAGGCGTTTTGAACATTCCCAACGTCCATTTGTGGCAGCCCATGAACGCCTACCTGTACGATGTGCGTGTCACGTTTGGGGAGGATGTGTATACCTTGCCTTACGGAGTGCGCACGGTCAAGGTGGAGGGAACGAAATTCCTGATCAACGGACGGCCCTTCTATTTTAAAGGGTATGGCCGGCACGAGGATACCTTCCCCAACGGACGGGGAATGAACCTGCCCATGAATACCAAAGATATGTCCATTATGAAATGGCAGGGAGCCAACAGTTTCCGAACCAGCCACTATCCCTACAGCGAAGAAATGATGCGTCTGTGTGATGAGGAAGGGTTTGTGGTCATAGACGAAACCACCGCAGTGGGTTTGAATCTGCAATTTGGCGGGGGCGCGAATTTCAATGGTCAGAAAGTGGGCACGTTTGATAAGGAGCATGGAGTCCAGACCCAAGAACACCACAAAGAAGTGATTCGGGACTTGATTTCCAGGGACAAAAACCATGCTTGTGTGGTGATGTGGAGCATTGCTAACGAGCCGGATTCCGCTGCGGAAGGCGCCTATGAATACTTTGCTTCCCTGTATGCTTTGGCCCGGGAACTGGACCCCCAGAAACGGCCGTGTACCCTGGTGAGCGTGCAGATAGCAACCTCTCCGGAAACGGACTGTTCTTCCAAGCTCAGCGATGTGATCTGCCTGAACCGGTATTACGGCTGGTATTTTGGCGGTCCAGACTTGGAAGGGGCGGAGAAAGCGCTGCGCAGCGAGCTTGTCCAGTGGAAGAAAATCGGCAAACCGGTGATTTTCACAGAGTATGGAGCGGATACGGTGATGGGATTCCATGACATTACACCGGTGATGTACACGGAAGAATACCAGGTGGAGTATTATAAAATGAACAACCGGGTGTTTGACCAGTACGATTTCGTCATCGGGGAGCAGGCCTGGAACTTTGCGGATTTTGCCACCAGTCAAAGTATGCTGCGGGTGCAGGGCAATAAGAAAGGGCTTTTCACCAGAGATAGAAAGCCCAAGCTTGCCGCCCACTATTTTAAAGAGCGATGGAATAACATTCCCAATTTCGATTATAAATAACAGCCAGTAACGCTGGATGGTGAACTAAAAAATCCCCTGGGTGGTCGCCCGGGGGATTTTATTTAGAAGGAACCGTTATTTGCAAAAGTAGTTGAGGTACCGATCCAGACAGGAGGAAATGATCGCCTGGGCTTCCTCGTGGTCTTTTACTTCGCCTATCTGAGTGGACTGCACATTTTCCAG
>OLOH01000900.1_pt1 | contig 18998 bp, 20 predicted proteins | sample 1673221 | NCBI WGS metagenome assembly OLOH01 (sample SAMEA3136767, study PRJEB25190) | human gut metagenome
ATAAACAAAGAAACAATAAAACCATCAACTTTTTTAGGGGCTCATCCTCTTTGAGAACCCATATTCCCTACCATTGTTTACTGCTGGTCCCTGCCACGGGGGCCAATATCCCCGGCTTGGGGACACAAAAAACCCGGGCTCCCCTAAGCCCGGGACGGAGTAGTTTCCTAAAATTTCCAGCTAAAGCCAACCTCATACCCCGATCGGGTCAGCTCGAAGTCCCGCATATAGGACATATCTACTCCGAAATTCCTGTAATATATGCCTCCCCCAGCCCCAACCTGCCCGAATGAGTTAGCCGAAGCTCTCAGAAAGGGGGACCATTTCTGGGACCTCGTTTCTTTGATTTGTTCCCGGGTGGGGATATACTTGTATGCAAGATTCCGGAGAGTGTTGTATTGGATGGTAGCCTCCCAGTCAAATTGGCCAATTTTGGGGTCTTTGAAAAATGTTCCAGCGTATTTCCTAGTCGTATTCCAGTCCGATATTGTCCTTTTTACGCTCTCCAGAGTATCCACCTCCTTTTGGTCCTCCCCAAAACCCTCTCCATTTGTGATTTTGGGGAGTGTTTTGTGAACCTTTTCCTCCTGGCCCTTATAGATATATATCAATTTGATTGGATTCCTAAAACCCTCCCATTTTGGAACCAAATCCGGGACTTTGACCTCCCCCTGAATTGGGGGTAAATCGACGTACTTTATAACGGTCTTTTCCTCGATTGTTTTACGCCCGATTATAAAGCCTATACCTACAAGAACTATTGTGCAGAGTACTCTCTTTAGTAAGTCCATATCGTGTCCTGCGGGAGGGTTTTAGAAGCATCTACGTGGATAAAATTCCCGTCGATGCCTATCCTCCGGATCCGCAATGCAATGGCTGCCCGGAGGATCTTCATCCGATTGGGGCCCGAGGCACACCGGATGTCCACTGCCAAACCTTCGGTGTGAGCACTGTTGCCGGACCGTCCTTTGGCCTTATCGTGTTCTTTGGAACGATAAGCACAATTGAGGACGAGGGGGATGCCTGCCTTTTCACGGAGGTCATCCAGGAGATCGAGGAAGTCCTGGTCCATGTCTTCGATGGAGCAAGCCGGATTGCATCGCTCGAATTCTTCGGGCTTAAAATACTTACTTGTCTTCATGGCATTCAAAGTCTATTTGAGTTTTCTTGCTGACCGATCTCTCCATGTATGACCGCAGAGCTCTGAATATGGGGTGATTGGAAATGATTGCGGAGTTCTCCAGAAAGCTCCAAAACTCAGTCCCGACCACAAAAGCAGCGAAGAAGTTGGCAAGGTTGAGATCCCCCAAGTTCGGGAGGACATGCACGTCAAGCATGTAGGCCATGCCAATACCAATAATGCTGAGCCCCAACTTCCAACACGTGTCCCACATTTTCTCGCTTTTGAACACATATTTTTGATGGGCTCGTTTGTGGCGCTTGTAGTCAGCAATATTTCCAGTTATGAAGTCGACGATAATGGCAATACAGACACAGAGGATAAGGGCCTGGACCGGAGCTAAAAACCCCCAAAACCCTACAATGCTCCCGCATATCCATTTTCCCGCTCTCATGACTTCCTCCTCCATATCTGTTAAACCTATAATTTATTACGTCCTATAATCATTTTACGAGACGGGGACTCCTTGTATTCAGTACATGGAGTCAGTAACCGCAGAGCTTTAAGGTGATTTATAGCCTTCTCGAGGTAGGCTTCCCCGATGTTCCGTGCTTCGTTCGAGCTACGGATGATGATGTTGTCTTCTACTCGAGTGCTGAATTCGCCATCTTTGTACCTCACCCCGAAGGCAGTGGGATTGATTGGATTGTTGACGATGAATCGGGAATACGCAATGTATGCAATGGCGATCTTGAGTCCTTCGCTTCGACCATCCCCGGAACAGCCACCATCATAATACCCGCCTTCCATGGCGGCAGTGTACTGGTCTTTTGTAATGGTTACATCCCTGTATTGGAAAGGACCGGGGCCGGAAAAGTCTGTCTCGTCGAGCCATCTGTAGAGATTGGCTCCTATGGCATCCACCAGTCTGAGAGTCTCAGCCTCCCGGATGTATGGCTCCAGTCTGGCCGGATCGTTGATGTTCTCGGCTATCGGCCGAACATTCCGAAGGTCGTTAAAGTTGAGTATCATCGGGCATGAGTTTTATAATCTCCTCGTCATAAAGCCCATAAATGAGCTTGAGCATGTTTCTCTTCTGAACAGTGGAGAGCATCTGGTCCCGGATAATCTCCAGTACCTGAGTCATGTTGTCCTTGCCAATTCTGTCTGCTATAGACTCGCCGGCATTGTAAGTGAGAGACTGAATAGTGAAGTCGGGATTTTCCAAAGGAGCCCACCAGTACTCAAAGATCGATACGAAAGTCTCCTCCAGCTGCTGACGCTCCCGTACTGTAACAGAGTTGTAGTACTTGTAGGCATTGGTCATGAGATCAGCCCCAAAGTTAGCCCCCACGTCAACAGCTCGAAGAATGGGAGGCTGCTTGAAGGCTTGACCAATGTTCTCCGGGATGACTCTCTGCGTTACTTCGAATGCTTTGTCATAGTTCTCCCCGGAGAACCTTATGAACTGGGGCACCTCATCTTTGGACTTGCACTGGATGTACCACAGTTGAGAAGTGTTCTCGTCTCCTTGAAACTTGTTGAGCTCTTTCTGGGTCTCATTGACTTGGGACTGATCTTGAGTCTCGTCCTTGATGTCTACCAAGATCCCAGCTGACAAGAAGTTGGAGCATGCGTTTCTACCGGCTACATTGGCAAGTGCTTCCTCAGTTCTCATGTCCGTCATCTCAGCGATGAAGATGGGGACCGGGTAAGAGGGACTGCCTTCAGAGTCTCCGGAGAAGTAGAGGATCTGGCCATTGTAATTGTCCCACCCGCCAGCTTCTTCTACCTGGTTCAGGATAACCTCCGGATCCGGGTTGAAGAGGTGAAACCACTCAATGTCGGACGGGGACCACCGGGACCTCGTCTTGTCTCGGTGACCCCAGTCAGGATGATATGCCGTCCGGCCAATGAATCCATCGTCGTCTGCCTTAGCAAGTCGGAGTGACTCGAACGGAATGTGGTGGATAGAACTGACGCGGAAGTTCATATTGTAGTTAACATGGATGGCGAATCCATGCCATAACGTAAAGTCTTTGCAGACCATGCGGAGAATCTTGTCGAGCTTCTCCCCTTCTTTGTTGACCCGCAATTTGTAGATACCCGGATCTTTGAATCCGTGACCGTATACGAAATCATTGTATATGCTCAAGCAGGCATTGCCGGTCTTTGAAGCCTGAACAATCTCGCTGACTGTCTGGGGAAAGTCGTTGGTATCTCCGTATGTTTGGATGCCATATTGTCTCCAGTCCCGGGATTCGAACTGAGGAGCTGATTTGATCTGTGCAACTTTCATACTGGCGTAATTTTAATAGTAGGAGGGACGGGAAGCGACCCCGTCCTATTACCAGTCCTATTTGGACCCTCCTTTTTTGGCTCCCTTCTTGGGAGTTTCCGAAACGGGATTGACTACACGATTGTAAGCCTCTTCCACCTCCTGTGCCGTTACGGTCGTATCGGCATACACTTCTCGGACAGCTTCCAGATCCATTCCGGCGTCGATGAACTCCTTCACTTCCGTGTCGATGTCGGCTGTCTTCTCCTCGGGTTTCTCCTCGGGCTTCTCCTCGGGCTTCTCCTCGGGCTTCTCCTCGGCGGATGCCGAGTCGAGAATGGCATGGATTGCCTCCATGGCTTTGGAGTACTCATCGAGCTTGGCGTTCAGCTCGATCTGTTTCTTGTTCAGCTCTTCGAGTTCGGCTTTGACAGAATCGATCTGCTTGCTCAGAACCTGAGCCTGACGCTTCTTGATTTCCACGTCCTTGTCCGGCATCTCCTTGCCATAACGAGACATGAATTTCTCCAGTCGGTCGTTCAGGTCTTCGGGAACTCGGGTGAAGTACGAGAGCGCATCCTTGTTGAATGCGATGTGGTACAGGCAGAGATCCTCCGTGATGTTCCTCGGGGTGAGGATCTTGCTGAACTCTTTGTTGATCGGGTCGTGGAGCAGAGTACCTGCTCGGAGTTCGTAATCGGGGTGTGCTACGTTTTTCATTTGTTGTTCTGTTATTCGTCTTAATGCTAAGTCGGCTTCGATCAGGCAGAAGCCGCATCGGGAAACTGACTTATTCAAAAAGTATCGAGAAAGTTCATCTACTTCTCGATGGAGAGCGGGGTTCTTTTCCAATTCCAATGTATGGGCCCGATAGGCTTCGCCTCTCAGGGACCCATACTTGGATTGGTAAGCTCTCAGTCTTTCGAGCATGTCAGCCATAGCCGTTACTATTTAGGTACTCCGGCGTATGTGGTGAGAATGATTACGTATTCCCCGTTGACATAGTCCTTACGGATGTCTGTGTCAGCGATACTTGCTCCCCAAGTTGTTGCAGTTCCAGCCAAGCCCTTAGTGTACTGAAGAACGGGAGGATTTGCAGCTGCTTGGCCAGTGCTGTTCAGGAACACGTAATTTGCCGGAAGACCGCACCCGGGGAATGCCTCTGCCGGCTTGGTGGAAGTTGGCGCAGGAGGCACGGTAACCGTTCCGGAGACGCTGGTACACGAGGACCTCTGCAGAGTGAGTGGCACGTCGTTACCAATTTTAGCCTGGCCTTCCGACGGGTAAAACCGCAGGATAGCCGATACAGTACACTCCGTTCCGCCAGCCAGAAGTCCGTCAACCATGAGGTCAGTGGTGGCTTCGTCCGTGTTGAAGAGGCTCATCGGGAGCGAACCTTCCTGAGCGATGGTGCCGTTGGCCAGAGTTACCTGGTAAGCGACGCCGTCGGTCATTTCGGTAGTGACAGTGATTTCGGTGAGCTCCAGACCCGAGTCCCAGCCATACACCTCGTACTTGGTATCCCCGTTGTCTCCGGTGTCGTTGTTCTCGACGATAGCGATGACGCGGGCATTGGTCAGGCCGTTTACGAACTTCTTGGCTGCTTCCGACTTCTTGAAGATTCGGACGACCACGTTGTGCTGGTGGGTCTTGAGATACGTGCCAGCATTGATGGTGTCCGAGCCAACTGTTGCGTTGGGCAGCGAGTCGACTTCGTAACCAGTGGCACCGGCCTTGAGGATGAGCGAAGAGATAACGTTGTCAGTTACAACAGACTTCGATTTGTCGACGTCCGAGTAGCTGAGGAGAATCACCCTGGCGGTGGTGCCGGCGATTGCCGGCTTACCACACACCCGGTTGATGAATCCTGTTTTGATTTTAGAACAATCAAGTCCTGCCATTTTCTTAGATTTTTGAGGATTAGATACCTACCGAGAACAGATCCGGGTTAGTGAGCTTGGCATCCGCCCGACCCATGAGTTCTACGTAGACTACGCGGTCTTTGTACTCGTACCAGATCCGCATCTTCTCGAAGCTGTCGATTGCATCAACACCTATGCCGAGCACGCTCTTCGAGGTGAAGAGAATTCGATGGGGATTGTAGAGCTTCGTGCCAGTGTCTTCCGACGTAGCGATGATCTTGTCCCAGATGGGCATTGCGATGACAGGGATGCCATTGAAGCTGAGAGCCTCCATGCCATTCAGCAGAGCTAAGCGAGCCGACTCGAGGCAGCAAGCGTCCATAAGAGACTGCTGATAGGCATCGTAGACAGACTGGGTAACGAGGATAAATTTGTCAGACTGCTGACGGAGCAGAAGCGGGGCACTGAACACGACCGACTGAATGTATTCCTTGGCCTTGTCCGGAGTAAGCTTCTGAGCTGCGTAAGATACCTCGGCATTTTCCGTAATTGTTGCTCCGCGCTGGGACGGATTGGCTGCAGCCTGTGTGGTAATCTGTTTCCAGAAACCGTTGATGATGGTGAAGAATTTCAGGTCGAGCCCATCCGTAATGATACCGTGGTCGGTAACGTTCTTGGCGTCTTTGTCGTTGAACCAGAACAGGCGGTACCAGAAGTCCATAATGGAGCGCTCCAGAACCTCAATGACGATGTTCATGTAGTCCGTATCCGTGAAGTCCGGAATATCGACGCCGGTGCGGAGAGAGTAGATAGTTGCCGACTGCTGAAGGTCAGTGTAACACTGGGACAGGAGGATCTCCCAGATGCCGGGCTCCCATTTCAGCTTGCGGGTGTTGATGTTCCACGGCTGAGGAGTCGGATTACACCCGGTGTTGACCACGCCGACCATGCCGCCCTCGCCGATGTAACCCACCTCAGTGTTAGTGACGATGTCGGGGAAGACTGTGTGAATGGAGTTGATGTCAGGACCCTGAATGGTGTCCTCCATAATCATCTCCGAGATTGCCTGAATGACCCGTCCACAAAAAGTGAACTTATCCATGTCGAGGAATCCGCCGTTTTTAGCTGCCATAGTTCTTAAAGCTTTTGAGTTTTACTACTTGAGGATCTTTTTTGCAGCATTGACCTTCTGGAGCTTTTCGCGAGCTTCGTTCTTGAGGTCAGCTGCCGAGGGTTCGGGCTTCTTGCCTCCGGGCAGAACCGTCTTGCGGTTCTTCGGGCGGTAGTTGCTACCACGGAGGTTGCGGAGTTCATTCTCCTGCTCCCCGATGAGGTTCGTTGCCTCGTCGAGCATTGCCTCCAGTGCTGCAACGCGGTCCTCGAGAGACTCGGTGTCCTCCATCTCGATGCTGGTGACGATGTTGTCCTCGACGGTAACCACCCGGCCGTCTTCCAGAACGACTGTTCCCGAAGTTTCGCCGCTTGCGAGAGTTGCCTCTACACCTTCGGCCAGATTGTCCTCTTCGCCTACGGTCTGGAGAACGACCTGACCCTCAGCATCCAGATAGTCGAAGTTGGCGGGAGCGCCTTTCTTGCCATTCCGGAATGCCTTGACTTTGCTCATGAATTTTTCATAAGCGCTTTTTTCGTTTTTTGCCATAGCATTAAAAATTTGGTTTGTGTTGTATGAATTGATTTTGGAAATGAATCCCAAGTCAAGAAGTGATTTGGCATCATGGATGCGCTCCTCATGCATGACATTGCGGAGCCGTTCCCGGTCCTGACCTGTTCTCTCGACATACACGTCAAGAATAGCCTCCTCCTCCAGAGCAAGCTCCTCGGCAATGCTACGAGCATCGTCGGAAGTGAGCCAATCCCCGACCGGCATGTATACCCGATGGATGAGTGCCCGGCAATTCCTGTTTGCCGACCGGTTCTCTGCCGGAGCTGCCAACAGGATGCACACTGCCATCGAGTGGCATCCCCCGACAATATTTGTATATATCGTCCTCCCGCTCATGCGAAGAAAATCGTAAATCTTGAAGCCCTCCTCAACAGAGCCCCCGTCACAGTCAATGTTGATGCACACCTCCTGTTCGTCGGGGTGTTCATCAAGTACCCGGCGGAAGGTCTCCACGGAGCAGATCTCTGAGGTCCCACCCCAAAGCTCCATCATGACCCGATTCTCTTCGGAGTCAATTGCGCCTTTTAGGTTGATGAATATCATGTGCCAAATTATTTCGATACAAATATAATTATTCCTAATAGATATTGAAATACTATTTGTGCTGGACTATTTAAAAATTAGCCCGGTCCTGAATCTGCACGTAGTTAGCATCTTCCCTCCGAATATCTTCGATTGTAGCAATCACTCTCACCTGGCCAAATGCTTTTTGAATTGCCCTCTCCATGTCAAGCCGATTCATGGGCTCCGACGCCTCAGCGAATGATCGGATAGCATATCCCCCGTCCGACCCAACTTTAGTGAACGGTACTCCGCCACCGAGTTCGTTTATGGCAGACAGGAGAGGAAGGAACATACGGCTCGACTTCTTGTTAATGATGGTCTCGCCTCCTTCGGCTTCAATGTGCACTCCTCCAGCGGCATGACTGGGTCCCTCAATGTATTTACCTCTTGCGGCTTTCGGCAGAGGAGCTGCCCAAAGAGCTGCCATCTGGACTGCTCCCAAAGCCGCAGCTGCTGCAATGAACGGGATAGCCAAAGGGAATCCCATTTTAGCTGATGCCATGATGGAGATGGCAGTATTGATGCCAATCTCGAAGGATCCCATTGCCCTCTCCCGGATAGCTTGTTCCCGTTTGATTTTGGCCAACTCCTTCTCCTTCTGTTTCTCCATCTTGATTTTCTTCTCGTTGTACTGAGCCTCCGTGATTTGGCCATTAGCGTACATGTTTGCCAATGCCTGCTCCTCCCGGCTGTATTGTTCTTCTACCTCCTGAGCCCGGCGCTCCCCGAGAGCACTGGCCAAATCGTTGAAAGCAGTGGCGAAGCTAGATGCTATTCCGGCATACTCCTGGAGCTTCTCGATTCGCTCCTCCCATAAAGACTCCTCATTCTCGGCCATCTCGAGTTGGATCTGAGCAATGGCGTCCTCGTTTCCTTGAGCTGCTGCCAACTCGGCCTCCAGATACCTTTTCCGGATCTCATACTTGGACTTGTGATTTAACTCGGCTTGAGTGAGCTCCTTGTCGAGGTCCATTTGCTGGAGACGAAGATTGTTGGCTCGGAGCTGGGCCTCCTGCTCATAGGTTTTCTCCCCGGCAGCTTTCCTGGCTTCGATTTGTTTCTGGAGCATCTCATTCTCGAGCTCCAGCTTCTTTCTCTCGTTGTCCGCTGCCTTTGAGAGATCTTCGGCATACTGTTCGTTGAGAACTTGGTTGAATCGGTCAAGTTGCTGTTTGGTAGCGTCCTCGCGGATCTTTTTGATTTCATCCTGGAGGTTCTGCTGAATCTGTTTCTCGAGTTCGGCTCTGTTGACCAGGAACTGCTCATAAGCGGCATACTCTTTCTGGTATTCCTCCTCGCTCATACCTCTCACGAACTGAGGAGGCTGAATGTTGGCCAGCTCCTTCATGGCATCCTGGTACTTCTGAGTAACCTGGGCAATCTGCATGTCGACTGTGCCTCCGGAGGCTACAGCCAATATATTGGCTCTTACCCCAGCAAGGTAGTCATTAAGCTGTTTGGCTTGGTTCTCGTAGAACTGCTTGTCGGACCGAGCCATGGCATTCAGAGCCGTCTGATACTCCTTGTTAGTGATTTTGCCGTGAGCTTTTTGAAGAGCGAGACGCTCCCGGGCTCCATCCTGAGCTGCCTTGTAGAGTTTCCTTTCATACTCCATCCGGATGGCGATGCTCGTAGACTGGAATGTTGTTTGGAACCTGAGATCGTCTTCCCGGATCTTCTGCATGGCTTCCGAGTTCTTCAAAGCAACCTCCAGAGCCTTATCGGCAATGGACTGCTGAGCCTCCCGATTGGCTATTGCAGTCTCGAGAGCCAAATTGGCAACTGCAGCTCCTTCATTCTCGATTGTCCGGAACAGTTCTTGGTATCGACCTTTCAAGTCGTCGAGTTCCTTTTTGGCCTCCTTGTATTTGTTCAAGCTTCCTGACCACGTGTTGAGCTCCTCCTCCTTGGCTGCAATCACCTTCTTCAAGGAGTCGAACTCATCCATTGCAGCCATCTGTCTTTGACGAGCTGCACTCATCTCAATCTCGCGGAGCTTGTTGGCTGTTTTAAGCTGAGCTTCGGCGATCTGTTCCGACGTGGCATGATTGGCTTTGAGGGTCTCGATCTCCCGTTTGCCCCGGATCTCCTCGGCTTTGGACAGAGTATTTCGTTTAGTCTCGATCTGGTCCAGTACGTATGTGGAGGCTTCAGCAGCTCGATTGTATGCCTTCATTGCCCGGGTTGCTCTCTCTTGAACTTCCGTATTACTGTTAAATGCGTTCGTAAGAGCAACCACTCCAGCCACCAATCCGCCCACTGCCGCTGCCACCAATACAACAGGATTGGCAGCCAAAGCCGCGTTCCAAAGCCATGTGGCAGCTGCTGCTGCTTTGGTGAGGATGTTGCCAGTTCCTTGAACGGCATTTTTAGCAGCTATCGCTTTCGTCTCGGCGAGAGTCTGGTTGATGCCAACCAGCTGAACCAAGTTAGATGCAGCTCGATAAGTGGCTTCGGTCTTGGAGAGAGCTGCTTGGAGAGAAGACAAAGAGGAAAGAGCCGTGATGATGGTTATCATCTTCGTCATGGTAGCATTGAGCTCCTCGTTCTCGCTCCCCAGTACCTGAGTGGCTGTGGTCCAAAGGCCCCATACGGAAGTCAAAGCTGACGCGGCGCTGGTAACTGCCTGTATGGTTTCAGTTTCTTTACCAACGTTGGATATAGCTGTATTGACCAGGTCCTCAGCTCCTTTCAGTTCACCGGCTCGTTTAATCATCTCCTTGAACGTCTCAGAACTCGTATCCCCGGACTGAGCCATCTGGATGAGTGTCTGGGTAAGGTCGGAGAGTTCCTGCTTGAGGTTATCCGTTGCCTTCTCGTAGTTACCAACTGACCGGCGATAGTCCCCGAGTGCCTCCTCCTGAGCTTTGAGCTCCTCGGTGGTTTCTGCAATGCGCTTGCCGAGCTCGGCTTTACGAGCCGCGTCCTGCATTGAGTTGCCCAGCTCTGCAAACTCGGCATTGTCCAAAGCCAGCTGGGTTCTAAGTTTTGCTAAACTTGCCTCCTGTTGGTTCTGGAGCTTAATGTTGTTCTGGATTTGCTTCTGGTACTTATTCGCCTCGCTGTTGATTGCCTTGATCTGGTTGTCAAGCGCATAGTATTCTTGAGCATTCTCCTCGGTCACTTTGCCCAGAGCCTTCTGTTGATCCCTCAGCTCCTGGGACCGGAGTTTCAATTCGGCTAACGTCTTGAGGGCATCCTCAGCTGTTACCTTGACATTGTAAATTGTGCTTTTCTGTTCTTCGGCCATATTACATGCGTATTAGGTCCACTTTGGTTATCTTTCCAGCTTGGAAGTTGTTTATCCTCGAGACGTAGAACCAGAACCCATGCTCTTCCAGCCATATCGGGTTGAACAGGTCCAGGCTTTGGATGTCGAGCGAGTCCAAAAGAATCTGGGTCTGCAGGATCTTTGGTCTTTTGAGTATATTGTTGATGAGCTTGTCGTAGTACTTCGGAACGTAGTAATTCAAATTTTTGAAGTATGCTGTGTATAGTCGTATTCGTGTAAGGGTGTAGCCTACACTTATCTGGGACCACATATAGTCAGACTTATTGATGTGGACGACCATCGGCTTACTGAGAGCATTGTACTCCCAAGTCGTCTCGGTCATTTCCCCGTTCTCCATCCGGCCTCTATTGATAGTCCAGATCGGGTAGTTAGCAAGTGTGTGTGTCTTGCTCGTACTGTCCTCGTCATAGAGAGTTTGGTTGAGTCCTGCCAAGAACCCAATTTGGAACAGGAGTTTAGTGGGCTGGAGGTTGACGTCCGGGATGCTGAACTTGTACGAGTCAGTAACATTGTTGTCCTTGTTGTCCTCCAGCTTTATCTCGTTGGACTGGGCATAGCTGGATAACTGGAAGGTAAGTTTTGTGTCCTTACCTTTTATCAGCTTGTCAGACCAATTCTTCCCGGACGAGCTTCGTCTGTTGTAGAACTCCCGAACCGAGTATGCTCTTGCTACTTTGGTGGCGGGATTCACGTCAATAGTCAGACCAAACAGCTGGAAGAAAGCTTTGACTATGTCTCCCAAGCTCTTAAATCCAGTCGAGGCCAGGAGGTCATAGGTTAGCCCGGGCTGGGGCTTATCCCCTGGTGAAGTTTCCGGCACGGGAGGAGCAGTAATGCTGACCGGGAACCTCATGTCATACAGATTGGCAGAGGGATTGACTGTGTTGAGAGATCCGGACACAAGGATGTGCTCTCCTGCCTCCATCGGGATGTCGACCGAAGCGCTGCCAGAAGACCCCGACGACCAGGATCTGGTCAACACTATAGCACTGGTTCCGTCGTTCTTGTAGTGGGTAACTTGGACTGACACTGATCCATTCCGAATGGCAGAAATATTGGACCATGAGAAACTGAACGTGATGGTCGTGTCCCACAAAGTCATCCAGCTGAATGTTCCGGATACGGTGCCCATCAACAAGCGTCCAGCGACCGGGTCACTGAGAGTTACTCCCGGGTATCCTTGCCATATCACCCCTACTATAGTGCCAATCGGGGGATCCTGGATCCAGCCAGTCCCGGATGCTTTCGGAGCATTGGGGTTGTCTGCCAAAACGGGGTAAGTGCAAGGCAAAAACATTTCACTCCGGTCAACTGAATCCACGTCTGTCTCAAGATTGTAACCTGCTCGGTCGAATATCCATGTCACCAAGTCATACCAGTTGAGATGGGGATAGAACTTGTCCAACTCCCGGACTTGCCTGATTGCCTCCATGGAGATTGGAGGGACGTTCGGATTCTTCTGGAGAGTTGCATATAGCCAAAAATACAGGACTTTAGATCCCTCGGGGCCGGAGAGGTATCGCTCGGTCTGTCCCACTGTGTCCGTGTACCACTTGAGGAGGAACATGCCAGTTCCGGGATCCTTCGCGTCAGTGTTGTTGAGGGTGTCGAACAAGTCAGCGGTCGCTCCGAGAATCTGGATTCCTATTGACGTGTCAGACACGTCTACGATGTTCAATACTGCTCCAGCCGGGGATATGAGTGCTCCCTCATAGAATAGTTGGCAAGGAAACTTCATGTATGGCACATGCGAACCTGAGCCAACTACAAAACTGAATTGGAATGCTTGCTCATTATGGGTCGTCCTGGGCAGACTGATACGCTGGGAGTACGAGGCATTCCTGTCCTTCAGCTCCGCCAGATCGTTGATCTGGTAATTCATCGCAGGAGCATCCAGCGGGAGGTCCAGTGACCAGACCTCGCCGTCAATGCCTTTCATGAGTAGTTCGTAGTTCATATTACCACTGAATTTGTTCGTCAATAAGCTGGAACTCGTAGCTAACAGTGTTCCGTGGGGCCTTAGTGTCCCAAGTCAGATCAGTATCATCTACGAGGACTCGTTGCCATACTCCAATTTGATAGTTGTAAACCTGGACCAAAGGCGAGAGAGCAATTCCTTTGAGCAAGTTGAAGTCGTTCTCATCAAGCTGTTCTGCTCCGGCTTGAACTATGTTCTTAAACTCCGGAGCTAACTCGCCTCTCGTCTGTGAGGCATAGGGGTCTCTGGAATTCGCTAATACGTATTGGTCTCCCCGGTCAACCTCCTGCGTATACTTCTTGTGTTGCTCAAACATGTAAGTGTCCCATCCGCCTTTCTGGTTTATCCAGCGAATGTAGAATGGGTTGCAAGGTACCTCTGTATCGACGTAACGTATATGCCATTTGTCGGAGTTCAAGGGCAAATTGCGATTTCTGACAATAACGTAGTCAGCACCATCTGTCAATTCTTCATCGAACTCGAGGACAAGCGGGATGTTAACCATGGGGGAGATCTCCGCTTTCTCGAAGTATGTATTCCCCGTATACATAACATTCACTTCCATGGCTGATTGCATGTTTACTGATATCGACCCCTTAGCAAACAGGGTTAGGAAGTTAGGGTATCCAAAATACTTCTTAACATATAGTTGTCCGTCCCCGTCAGGAACCCGGTCCGTCAACACAAATCCTACGGGACTTTCGGAGAAGTCAACGCTGTAGCCTCGGGGACAAACTCCCCGGGAGGCATACCGGACATTGAAGTTTTGTTCGCCGATTCCCCTGTATGCGTATGCCGATATGAGGTTATAGTCAATGCCAAAACCTATGCGCGAGTTAACATACGGGTATGTCCTGTTAAGATCCCGGAATCCAGCTTTAGCCAAGAAACTGAGGTCGTATTTCTTCGTCGTCTCGAATCCCGAGTCTCTGTGGATGTCGATGCTTTCAGTTAGTGAGTTCGCTGCTTTAACTGGACTGGGACTATAGGCGATGAAGTTCTGGCCGTAGGCCAAACTCATACCTGTGAGAGTAACCTTCACTCCAGCCGTTGCTCCTTCAATACCTGCAAAAATGACAAGTATAACGCAGGGGGATACTACTGTAATACTGGTCGATACCTGAACCTTCCACGTCATGTTGGCACCAAGTGACATCTTTGTATTAGCAATCCCAGCGACAGGATCACCCGAATTGGTTGCTTGGTACAAACCAACAGTGAGTGAAGTGGCACCCACTCCAGCCCCGTGAGAAGCCCTAAAAGCATACCATTCCCCGGGTATCACCCTTCTACGGATAAGAAACCTCGCAAAATAGTTGTTACTACTACCTCCACTGTTATCAATTACTTCGACCCTCTCATTGTCTATAATGTTCAACGAGACCATATTGTCCTCGTAGAAGTTCTGAGTCTTGACCTCAAGACCGGATGTTAAGTCGTCAGTCTCGACTGGTATTTGCGAATATGCTGAGAATAAAGAGACGACAGCCGGTTGATTTGTAATTGCCATATCGCGTTATATTATATATCCGTGGTCCATATTGTTGTCGGGGGTGAATGCCTCTTCAATGAGGACCTCCATTGCCCGGTCTAAGTGTTGAGCCAAGTACTCCTCGAAGTTATCAGCGGGAGTGTCGACCAGGTCAACGTAAATGTGATTGCGGTAAAGCTCCGAGCCTTCTCGTTTTATCTTCCATGCAGTAGCATTTCCAAATCGGACCAGGTCCTTGGGATCCGAGAAGGTGATTCCTTTGAGCTTTGCCCACTCCATGATGATCTGTCCCAAGTTGGCGGGGATCTTGCCAGGACCTCGTCCCCGGATGAGAGTGTAGAAGTAGTTCGGGGCTTCGATTGTCCCCCAAACTGTTTCGCCTTCCCGTCCCGTCTGAACTGTTATCTGAGCATACGTTCTGCCCGAAGCTTCCTGCCCGGCGTCCTGTGATGCCCGGATGATCTCGTCCCTCATCTGGGTGAGACCCTCAGCCAATATCTGTTCCAGTCCTACCGCCATTTGTTTCGAGGTTTGCGAGCATTGGCTTTCTGCTGAGCCTTACGCTCCAGTTCCTTGTTCAGTCGCTCCCGGAAGAGGTGGCTCTGCAAGTTGGTGAAAAGGAGGTTGTACACCTTCCCGTATTTCCATTCCAGGATCTCGTCCGGGTCCTTCGAGTAGTCCTTGGCCAGTGCAGTGATGGTAGCCATCTCGCCAACCAACAGAGAAAACTGAGCAATACCGGCTGCCTTCTCCTCGGCACTGGGCTCATAGTTGAGCTCAGTCTGTTCTCGCTCGATCCAGTATTTAATGCCCAGAAGAACCTCATACCAGTACTCGACAATTTCGGAGGTGTTCCTGAGACTCCATTTGACGCCGAGACATTGCATGCCTTCTTTCATCTTGTCGATGTCGGTCAGCTCCTTGTCAGTGATGATCCGGCCAAGCTCTATGCGTTGGCCAAACGTCATCTGACCGCCTTTTATGTCGATTCGCTGTATCATACCATTGTATAAATATCACGGAAGGTCCAGACGTCTGGGAACTCTCCCTCAGGTTTTACCTTGATTTTAGTTACAATTAAGTCTTCTGTGTCCGGGAATGTATACTCTTTGAGCTTCCATTTTCCCCCTGCATATGCTGGGGTTAGGGGTCTTCCGCATGATATGCTTCCATCCGGGTACAATGCCGTGACCAGCATCATCGGAACAGTGTTAGTGTTTATAGATTCGGTGCCTACAGACTTGTCAACGGGTTTTGATTCAGTATTTTCAAAGGTTATCGTAATTCCCCGCATATTAAATCCTTCGTGGATGATGTCTACCAGCCTGACAGGTTTAGGCTCGGGTGGAGCAGGAGGAATGGGCTTATACGCATCGAGACACCATTCTTGCGTTACAGTTAGCTCCAGTCCTACGCTGACCTCGTTGGCATCGAACCGAGGAGACGGATACAGAATCCTAATGGTGTTGAATATTTCCGGATGTCTGAGTCCCAATTCCGAAGTCTTCAAGAGATACAAGAATGGCCGAACCATCTGTTCCTCAATTTGATTCTTCAACTCCAGTCGTCCGATGGTGGGCGAGTTCTGGCTGAACTTCGTGTCGCCTTTGTAGGCATCGTTGGCCATCGGCTCGAACTTGCAGAAGTATATCTGCATGATGGTCCTTTGCTTCTGGTGCCCTCTGTAAGGAATATCATAGTAGCCAGTGGTGGGCTCCTCAACATATACAAAGTCAGACGATACCCGATTGCCGTCCGAGTCTGTTACGGATCTTTCCATCGTGTCTACTTTGACATTCAGCATTCGAGCCTGGTCACACTCAAAAACGGCCAGAGGGTTGACCATCTTGACCATGTTGTGGATGAGGGTTATAATGTCCAGTATCATCGTTTTGTGGGAATTATTATTTTGGCGGACTTCATGCCAGTCGCCTTCGGCTTGATCTCAAATATCATTCGCATGATGAGCATGTCCAGAAAGTCCGGTGACCTTCCGAGGAGCTGCTTCATGGTGTCCTTGGAGATGAGCTCTCGCTTCTGCTCAGCGGAGTTCGTGTTCTTGGATTTGAGGACCGTCATCTCCTGCTTGATCTTCTCCTGAACTTCGGGAGAGCAGATGATGTGGATCTGGCGCTTGTTGATGAGCTCCGCCAGCTTGAATGCGCACTCCGACTTGATGTTGTTGTACGTCTTGGAGTCAATGGCTGACTGTCCTCCGTGAAACTCCCGGATGCCTTTCAGGTAGCTCTCCAGGTAGAACCCAAGTCCGTCAGCGTCAGAGACGATGCTGGACCGGGGGACTTTCAGACCAGTGGCCAATTTGGCGATCTTCTTCTCCATCTCCTTGCCTTCCGAGAAGCCTTTGGCGATGGGGATCCGACAGACCATGCCGTCCCAGGTTCCAACCACCCAACTGTCTCGACCTTTCCCGGCAAGGTCAGTGCTAATGAACCGATTGCCCGTCGGGAGTACGAACTCATTGCTGAACATGTCGCACACTGCATCATAGTCGACCAGCCAATTCGGGTCATCGTCATACTCCCAGTTGCCAAAGACCAGTCGCTCGATCTGCGACTGGGTCAGGTTCCGGAGAAGCCCTTCAATATACGTGTCTGGGAGAGTCTTGTTGTCCTGGGGCAGAGCTTTGACGAACCGACGCCAAGGAGGCAGCTTGTTCTCCTTCCATGGCTTGTAGTAGTCCGTGTAGAGGAAATTGTTGGACGGGTTGCAGGTGATGAGGAGTTTGGGAGCCAGCTTATAGACATCGTTCTTCCAACGACCGATAGAAGCCTGGAGGTTGGTCTTCGCCTCGCGGATAAACTCGCCACCCTCCTCAATCCATCCCCGAGTCATCTGCATGGAGCCGAACCTCTCGTACATGGGGTCACTGGGGTTGTACTTGGCGTCGATCAGGTAGATGCGGCTTTTGTTGTACAACTCGAAGAAATTGTATTGGCCATTAAAGTGGTAGTAGTTCTCCGTGATGCCCCAGTGGGCAAATACCTCGTAGATGGAGGGGATTGTGTACCGGACCAGGTCGGCAGCCGTCTTACGCGCAATAAAATAAAATGTCTCCGGGTAGGTGAGGGCATCGCCGGCTATCAAGGAACACCCGAGGTAGGATTTGCCAGCACCTTTCGTGCCAGCATACAGAATGTCAGTGACTGAGTCATCAAGCCATAACCGAGCCACTTCCTTCTGTTTCTCGTTGCCTTTGGTGTCAAATTGAAGCCGGCGTCCCATTTTATTTTACCTCCATTCCTGTTATCTGTTCGAGAGTAATGCCTCCCGTCAGGTTGACATTGGTCTTGCGTCCTTGAAGTACCTGGATAAGGCTGGCAGCGTACTTACCAACCAGTGCTCCCTCAATTTGCTGGGAATTGATGGCGTCCTCGATGGTGCCACCAATTGCAGCTGCTACCGGATCCCCCGTGAGTTCCCCGTACTCAACAGGATTTAGTCCAGCGAACAGCCTGAATGACTCGATGGTCATCGGGCGGGAAATGTATACGCTACAGTCGTCGCCATTCTTATTCTTGTGAGCCTGGGAGAAATAGTTATCCTGCATGAATTTGCAATACTCGATGAATGCAAAATAAAGCTCCTCCGCATCGGTGGGCTTTACAAATTCTCCAGCGTCTCGCCTTTTCTGTCCCTCCTCCATATAGGCGAGCGGACTCATTTTATATGTGCTTCGTGCCATGCCTCAAATATAATCAAACCTTATACAAATTAAAAATTTATTTCTGCACAACAATCCCCGGAGCGTTTGGCCCCGGGGATCTTTAATTTATTCGCTTACACGAATGAGGGTCACGCCGAACCACAGGAACTTGATCGAAATGCCATTCGGCCAAATCATGCCTTCGTGGACCGTGGCAATGGACGGGGTCCAATTACAGTACTTGGTATTGATCTCCGAGTACAAAGCCCAGTTTTTCCCGAGCTGCTTAAAGTGTTTTGCTTTCATGTTTTTTTTGTTTTAATACATCTATAAGGGTTATGGGGGAAAGGTTCCTAAAACACCCTCCTAAATCACAAATAGAGAGGGTTTTTGGGGGATCAACCAATTTTAATTTCCGTATACGCGAGTGCCGTCCAGTATTTGTGGGTCGAGAGAAGGCCCAATTTGGCACCAATTCTACTGGACCAATTTGGCACCAATTCTACTGGACCAATTCTACTGACTCTGTCAGTTCTACTGACTCTGTCAGTTCTACTGACTCTACCAGTTCTACTGACTCTACTCGCCTACGACTTCTTTTTGAATTTTTGAATCCGTCTCTCCGCTCTCTCCATCTGTTTGATGGATCTGTTCAACTTCCGTTTGGGACTAATCCACCATTGGCGGATCCCGCCGAAAATCGCGAACAGGCCGATGATGGCCAACAGGTAAATTGCAATCATTTTCTACGCCTCCTTTCTAATTTGGTTTGTAATTTGCGGACCTCAACCCAGTCCTCGTGCCGCATCCATTCCGGACGGGATAGCAGGGCCAGCTGACCCCGTGCTATTTGCATGGTTGTCTTTTTCAATTTGCGGGCGTAGTCCAGGACCTCCCGCTCCTCTTTTGAGTAGATCCCCAGCCATCGCCGGAACACTCCAAGTTTCCCAGTTGGGGGTAGCCCCAATTTCTCAGTTTTTTCCATAATAAACAATATTTGACCAGTAGTAAACAATAAAATTTCTTATTGTTTCTCACCTAAGTGATTGATATTCAATTGATTA
>OLOH01000907.1_pt1 | contig 18938 bp, 13 predicted proteins | sample 1673221 | NCBI WGS metagenome assembly OLOH01 (sample SAMEA3136767, study PRJEB25190) | human gut metagenome
ATCAGAGAGATTCCCTGCGCCTTCAGCATCCGCATCATCTCGAAGAGCTTGTCAACCTCCTGCACCGTCAGGGAGGAAGTAGGCTCATCCAGCACAATGCAGCTGGGACGCATAGCTACAACGCCAGCTATGGCAACTCTTTGCTTCTGTCCTCCGGACAGCTTGTGGGGGGCATGCTCCCGGTATTCATACATCTCCACGGCTTTCAGGGCTTCCTCCACCCGGCGGCGGATCTCCTCCGGGGGAACACCCAGATTTTCCGGTCCAAAGGCCACGTCCTCTTCTACCACGCCGGCTACCAGTTGGTTATCGGGATTTTGCAGCACCAACCCTACCTGACGCCGGACGTCCAACTGGGTCTCCTCCACACTGGTATCCACACCACCTACAAAGATTTTCCCGGCGGTGGGAATAAGCATCCCATTAAAGAGCTTCGCCATGGTGGATTTCCCGCAGCCGTTATGCCCCAGGAGAGCAACAAACTCCCCCTCCTCAATGGAAAGATCCACCCCATGAAGGACCTCTCTGGCGTCCACTGTTTCGGCGTCATAGGCAAACCGCACCTGCTGGGCCTCGATCAAAGGCATGAAATCACCTCGTCATACGAAATAAAATGAATGTACGCTTACTTTCCCTGAGCGCTGCCGCTTTCCCAAATTGCCGTACTGCCGCAGGGAAGCACCAACCCGGTACTGGTCACAGGAAGCCCGATTTCATCGGAGCTCACTTTGCCCCCAAACCGTTTTTGCAAAAGCACCCCCAAAAGATATTCCATCACAGAGGGGGACAGGCCGGTGGTATAGGAATTCAAAATGAAAAACAAGGGCTTTTCACTTAAAATGGGCACGCACATATCGATCAAACCGTAAAGCTGTTCTTCCAGCTTCCAGACCTCTCCCCCAGGCCCCCTACCATAAGAGGGTGGGTCCATGATGATCCCGTCGTAGGTGTGGCCACGGCGCTGCTCCCGCTGGACGAATTTCACGCAGTCGTCCACCAGCCAGCGCACAGGCCGCTCTGCCAGGGAACTTGCCTGGGCGTTCTCCTTGGCCCACTGGACCATGCCCTTACTGGCGTCCACGTGGGTCACCACGGCCCCAGCCTTCATACAGGCCAAGGTGGCAGCCCCTGTATATCCAAACAGGTTCAACACCCGCACCGGGTCCTGGGCAGGCCGGTTTGCCCCTTGGATCATTTCCATGGCAAATTTCCAGTTGACCGCCTGTTCCGGGAAAATGCCCGTATGCTTAAAGCCCATGGTCTTCAGACGGAAAGTCATTCCTTCCCAGTGGATCTTCCACACGGGAGGGACTTTTTTATACTCCGTCCACTTGCCGCCGCCAGAGCTGGAACGCTGGTAACGGGCATGGGCTTGGCGCCAACGGGGGTCCGTCCGCTCTCCCGACCAAATGATTTGGGGGTCCGGCCGAATGAGGACAATGTCCCCCCACCGCTCCAGGCGCTCCCCATCCAGGGTATCTATCAGTTCGTAATCCTGCCACTGTGCTGTGCGCATAGCGTTCCGCCTTTCTTTCCGTACTTTCTCTGTCACTGCCCGTCCAGGGTCAGCTGCTGGTCATCCCGCAGCCTGCCCGGCACGGGGAATCCCAAATGCAGGTACGCCGCTGCTGTGGCGCACCGTCCCCGGGGGGTTCGGGTCAAAAATCCGATCTGCATCAGGTAAGGCTCGTTCACATCCTCAATGGTGACGGCCTCTTCGCCGATCACAGCGGCCAAGGTCTCCAATCCCACCGGTCCGCCGTTATAATTTTCAATGATGGCCCGGAGCATGGTTCGGTCGCTGGCATCCAATCCCAGCTCGTCGATTTCCATCCGGTCCAGGGCAATTTTAGCTGTATTCAATGTAATGACGCCGCCGCTCATCACCTCGGCAAAATCCCTCACCCGCTTCAAAAGCCGGTTGGCGATTCGAGGTGTCCCGCGGGAACGGGAAGCGATCTCCAAAGCAGCGTCCGCTTCGATCTCCGCATGGAGGATTCCTGCGCTGCGCACGACGATCTTCCCCAGCTCCTGGGGAGAATACAACTCCAGCCGGAGCACCACTCCAAACCGGTCCCGCAAAGGCGCGGAAAGCTGTCCCGCTCTGGTGGTGGCTCCCACCAGGGTAAACCGGGGCAAAGGCAAATGATAGGACGCCGCCATCTGCCCTTTTCCGGTGATGATGTCCAGGGCAAAATCTTCCATGGCCGGGTAGAGGATCTCTTCCACCGTTCTGGGAAGCCGGTGCACTTCATCGATGAACAGCACGTCCCCCGGGCTCAAATTGGTCAGCAGCGCCGCCAGATCCCCCGGCTTTTCAATGGCGGGGCCGCTGGTGATGCGCAGATTTACGCCCAGCTCGTTGGCCACGATCCCGGCCAAGGTGGTTTTGCCCAGTCCGGGAGGGCCGTACAGCAGCACATGGTCCAAGGATTCTTTCCGGCTCTTGGCGGCCTCAATATAAATTTTCAGGTTCTCTTTTACTTTATCCTGTCCCACATACTCGGAAAAGGTCCGGGGACGCAGGGGATTTTCCACCGCTTGGTCCTCCGGGGTATAGCCCGGCTCCATCATGCGGTTTTCATAGTCCAGCTCGTCGTTCCAATCCCCTTGTCCGCCATAAGGCTCCACAGGCATGCCGGTCTCTCCTTTCGTTTTCTGTCACTTCTTACTTGCCGCTTCCAAAGCTCTTCAGCGCCAGGCGGATCAATTCCTCCGGCGGGAGAGAAGAATCCAGCCTGCCCACGGCGGCGGCGGCTTCGGAGGCGGAATACCCCAATGTCACCAAGGCGCTCACTGCCTGGGACGCGTTTCCCGAAGCGGAAGGTCCGCCAGGCTCCGTCATCCCCTCCAGGGGCACACTGCCGGACAGGTCCTTCACCTTGTCCTTGAGCTCCAACACAATGCGCTGGGCAAGTTTTGGCCCCACACCGTTGGCCTTGGTGAATCGTTTGGCGTCCCCGGCGGCAGCGGCAAGGGCCACGTCCTCCGGGGTCAGCTGGGACAGGATCGCCAACCCCACCTTGGGTCCCACACCGCTGATGGCAGTCAGGAGCTTAAAGGAATTCAGCTCCCCTTTGGTGGCGAATCCAAACAAATCCAAAGCGTCCTCCCGGACGTTCAAATACGTATACAATGTGGTTTTTTCCGAAAGCTTGGGCAAACTCCGCAGGGTGTTCATGGAGGTCATGCACCGAAACGCCACGCCCCCCACATCCACCACGGCCGCTCCCGGCTCGGTGTGCACTAAGGTGCCTGTAACACTGTAAATCATTCTGTATCTCCTTGCAGCGGTATGTTTAGATCACTTGCTCCGGTTTATGGCCCTTCTTCAACAGCACTCTGCGCAAAGGCGACCCGGCTGCCTGGCCGTGACAAATGGCCATGGCCAAAGCGTCGGCAGTGTCATCCGGCTTGGGCACTTTTTCCAGATTCAAAAGCCGCCGGGTCATCTCTTGGACCTGGGGCTTCAAGGCTTTCCCATACCCGGTGACCGCTTGTTTCACCTGCATAGGCGTGTATTCGTACAGGGGGACTCCCGCCTGGGCCAAAGACAGCAAAATGACTCCACGGGCCTCCGCAACGCCGATACCCGTGGTTTTGTTGTTGGAGAAATACAATTTTTCCACCGCGGCAGCCTGGGGCTGCAACCGGGTGAGAATTTCCTCCATCCCCCGGTAGATTTCTTCCAGGCGCAAGCCGAAATCGGCTCCCGCAGCAGTGGTGATGGCCCCGTACTCCACCGGACGGTAACGCCCGCCCGCTGTTTCGATGACGCCGTAACCTACAATGGCATAACCGGGGTCAATTCCCAGGATTCGCAAGCCCACCCCTCCCAGATACAATATCCGTTTTATTATAGCACAAACCCCTTTCGGGGTAAAGTCAATTTGCCTTTTTACAAAAAGTGCCCACGTCAAAGGGAGGGGGCCTAATGCCCCCTCCCTTTTTCACATGAATTTCTATTTTGGTGGAAAACCTTCCAGAGCGCTCCCTATCACTTTGTTTCCGTTGTGACAGGCTGATAGCGGAAGGTTTCAAACCGCGCCTGGGCGCCTTTTTCTCCCTGGCAATACAGCCCAAAGAAGCACCCGGTAAAGGTGCAGATCATACACTCGGTAGAGATCAGCTGGGTAGAAGCCGTTCCCAAAGACTGGGGATGACCGTCGCCGGCCTGGACAAAAAACTCAAATCCCAACTGCCGGGCTTGGATAGTCAAAGTCAGCTTGCCTTCTTCAGGCAGGACCACCGGCTGGGATTCCACCAGCATATCCGCGCAGCGCCGGCGCAGGAATGCCGCCCGCTGGCCATTGCGCTGGGTGATCACCAAATCGTAGTGGTGGTCCTTGGTGTGGAACACCGTCAAACCGGCTTCGGCCTTCTCGCTCTGGGGAGCAAAGTCCAGCACCGTTTCCACGGCCACATCAAAATGCTGCTGGCGCCGTCCCACAAAGCTGGGAGAACCCAAGCTTTCCAAGCCGTCCTCCCCGGCGGTGAGGGTCAAACCCTGTTCCAGTTTATAATTTTCCTCATGGGGATTGCGCAAATACGCCCACACCAGAGGCAACTCCTGTTCCTGGGTAAAGTCCTCGTCCTGGGAAAACAGATTTTGCCGGGCAAAGCCGTCGGGCAGGGTCTCTTCCGGTTCTCCAGGGCCTTCCATCTCCGCCAGGATGGGTTTTCCTTCGCCCACCACGGGCCAACCATTTTCATCCCAGGTGACGGGTGCAAGCATAGTTTCTCTGCCCATATGGTGGAGCATGAACTGGGAAGGACGGATACCGTGGAACACCAGCCACCAATTTCCTTTGCCGTCTTCCACCAGATCGGCATGGCCCAGCGCCTGGAATTCTCCGGACCGGGGATTGATATTCCGGTGGGTCAGGATGGGGTTGTGGGGGCAGCTTTCAAAAGGTCCCCAGATGGAATCGCTGCGGGCGATGGTCTCCATGTGGCCGTACTCTGTACCGCCCTCGGCGATCATCAAGTAATACTTTCCACGGATCTTATAGATGTGAGGACCTTCCGGGCATTTGCCGCCGGTACCGTACCAGATGGGACGGACTTCCGAAAGTGCTTTTCCGGTTTCCAGGTCCACCTGGAACTGACCAATGCACTGTTCCCCATTTTCGTCCGTGTGGGTGCGCTGCATATAGACTTTGCCGTCCTCATCCCAGAACAGGGACGGGTCAATGCCCCCTTGGTCGATCCACACCGGATCGGACCAAGGACCTTTTGGGTCCTCGGTACACACCACAAAATTGCCGCCGTGGGTGACATTGGTGGTGATCATGTAATATTTTCCCTGGTGATACCGGATGGTGGGGGCAAAAATGCCTCCGGAAACCCGGGAACCTTCCAGTTCCACCTGGCTTCTCCGGTCCAGAACATGGCCCAGCTGCTCCCAGTTCACCAAATCCCGGCTATGCCACAGGGGCACTCCCGGGAAAAACTCAAAAGAGCTGTTGACCAGGTAATAATCCTCCCCTACCCGGCACACACTGGGGTCCGGATAAAAACCGGGAAGCAGCGGATTGCGGTATTTCATACTCAATTCCTCCCAATATAATTTCTAGTTATATGATATAAAAATTTGGGGAAAATCGCAAGAAAAAGTTGGGAATTCGCAGCTTCAAATTTTTGCTTGCCTATAAAAAAAGCGGCATAGCCGCTTTTTTCCAGACCAGCTGCTGCTCTTACAGCTTCAGCTGCTCTCCTGTATTCTCTTCCCCGTCTGGCATGGCGCCTAAAGCGGGCAAGTTCTTTTTATACCGGTTGGGATTCTTCAGCATCCCTTCCTCATACAGCCGGACCGTCATCAACCGCTGGCCTTTCTTCAGGTTCATAGCCTGGACGCCCTGGGTATTTTTGGTGGTCTTGGGTTGGATGAGACCCGTATGGAACAAAAGCATCCGGCCGGAAGAGGCGGTCAGAAGCACTTCCCGATCTTCCTTGATATAAAGCGCTGCCGCCAAGGGCGATTTATCACTGTAGGCATTCAACAGCTTTTTCCGGTTCTGCTTGGTCTGATAGGCGCTCATATCCACTTTGGCCACTTTGCCGTTTTCAAAGAAGAACAGCATATACCCATCGTACTTGTGGGTGACAGCCATATACACTGCCCGCTCGTTTTCCTCCATCTGAGCCTTGGCCGGAATGTATTCTCCCAGCACGCTGGCTTTTGTATCCGGGAAATCGCTGGCTTTCAGTTTGTAGACCTGGCATTTATCCGAGAAGAACAGCAGCTCGGCGCTGTTTTGTTCCTCCATCTGCTGGATGATCTCGTCCCCGTCTTTCAGCTTCTGCTCCCCGCTCATCCGCAGGGACTGGGGTGTGATCTTCTTGAAATAGCCCTCTTTTGTAAAGAACAGGTTCACCGAGTAATCCGGAACCTCGTCCTCGATCTCCACGTCCTCCACCTCGTCGGCGTACAGGATCATGGAACGCCGGGGCTGGCCGTATTTCTGGGCCACCTCTTCCAGCTCTTTTACAATGATATTCTTTACCTTAGCCTTGGAAGCCAACACGCCTTCCAGTTGGGAAATGCTCTTTTCCAGCTCTTCGATCTCCTGGGTGCGCTTTAAAATATATTCCCGGTTCAGGTGGCGCAGTTTGATCTCCGCCACATACTCCGCCTGCACCTGGTCGATGCCAAATCCGATCATCAAGTTGGGCACCACTTCCGCTTCTTCTTCCGTCTCCCGGACAATGCGAATCGCCTTGTCGATGTCCAGCAGGATCATCTGCAAGCCCTGGAGCAAGTGGAGCTTTTCCTTTTTCTTCTGCAAATCGAAATACGTGCGGCGGCGGACACATTCCACCCGGAAAGCCGTCCACTCTTCCAAAAGCTCCCGCACGCCCAGCACTTTGGGAGACCCACCGATCAGCACATTGAAGTTACAGGCAAAACTGTCCTCCAAGGTGGTGAGCTTGAAAAGCTTCTGCATCAATTTTTCCGGGTCCGTGCCCCGCTTCAGGTCGATGGTAATCTTCAAGCCGTTCAAACCGGTCTCGTCCCGGATATCCGCCACTTCTTTGATCTTGTTCTGGCGCACCAGGTCCACCACCCGCTCCACGATCACTTCCACAGAAGTGGAGGGGGGAATCTGGGTGACGTCGATACATCCGGCAGACTTGTCATAGGACCAGCGGCTGCGCACCCGGAAACTGCCCCGGCCGGTCTGGTAGATTTTCTCCATCTGCTCTTTGTCGAAAATGATCTGCCCGCCGCCGGGAAAATCCGGGGCCTGCATGGTCTGGAACAGATCGGCTTCCGGATCGCGGATCAGCGCGATGGTGGTACGGCACACTTCCGCCAAGTTAAAAGGACAGATATTGCTGGCCATACCCACAGCGATGCCCGTATTGGCGTTGACCAGCACACTGGGGAAGGTGGCCGGCAGCAGGGTGGGCTCCTTCATGGTGTTGTCATAGTTGTCCACAAAGTCCACGGTGTCCTTGTCGATGTCCTGGAACAGCTCTTTGCAAATCGGGTCCAGGCGGGCTTCCGTGTACCGGGAGGCTGCCCAGGCCATATCCCGGGAATAGGCTTTGCCGAAGTTTCCCTTGGAATCCACATAGGGATGGAGCAGCGCCTCGTGACCTCTGGAAAGCCGCACCATGGTGTCGTAGATGGCGGCGTCGCCATGGGGATTCAGCTTCATGGTCTGGCCCACAATATTGGCGCTCTTGGTTCGGGCAGAGCCCAAAAGCCCCATTTTATACATGGTGTAGAGCAGCTTCCGATGGGAAGGCTTGAACCCGTCGATCTCCGGGATGGCACGGGACAGGATCACGCTCATGGCGTAGGGCATGAAGTTTTGCCGCAGGGTATCGCTGATATCCTGCTCTACGACCTCCCCCGCTCCGGCGATAAAGCCCTGGGTCTTGGAAGAGCCCCCTCGGGCGGGCTGTTGTCTTTTCTTTGCCATGTTTGGTTCGTTTCTCCTTTCCTCAGGACACGTCCAAGTCGTCCAAGTATTCTCCGCCGTGCTCGGCGATGTAGTCCTTCCGGCCGCTCAGGTTATCCCCCAACAGCACATCGAACATTTCCGCCGTGCGCTCCACGTCCCCGGGCTTCACTTGGATGAGCCGCCGGGTCTTGGGATTCATGGTGGTCAGGTTCATCATATCCGGTTCGTTTTCGCCCAAACCTTTGGACCGCTGGATGGTGTACTTCTGCCCTTCCAACTCCTGCAAAAACTGTTCCTTCTCCCGCTCGTTATAGGCAAAATAGGTCTTGTCCTTGGAGGTGATCTCGTACAGGGGGGATTCGGCGATGAACACCTTGTTTTTCTCGATCAATTCCGGGGTCAGCCGGTACAGCATGGTCAAAAGCATGGTACGAATGTGGAACCCGTCCACGTCCGCATCGGTGCACAGGATGATCTTGCTCCACCGCAGGGAATTGATGTCAAAGGCGCCGATGGATTTATTGGACTTGGACTTCACCTGGACACCACAGCCCAGCACCTTGATCAGGTCGGTGATGATCTCGCTTTTAAAGATCTTGTCGTAATCGGCCTTCAGGCAGTTCAGGATCTTGCCTCGAATGGGCATGACCGCCTGATAGTCCGGGTCACGGGCTTGTTTCACCGAACCCAAAGCCGAATCGCCCTCCACGATGAACAGTTCCCGCTGGGTCACGTCCTTGGAACGGCAGTCCACCAACTTTGCCACCCGGCTGGTGATGTCCATTTTGCCGGTCAGCTTGGTTTTCAAATTGAGACGGGTCTTTTCCGCGTCCTCACGGCTGCGCTTGTTCACCAGCACCTGATTGGCGATCTTCTCCGCATCCAGGGGATTCTCGATGAAGTAGACCTCCAAATTGTGCCGGAGCATTTCCACCATGGCTTCCTGGATGCCCTTATTGGTGATGGCTTTTTTCGTCTGGTTTTCATAGGAAGTCTGGGTGGAGAAAGAGGAAATGACAATGACCAGGCAATCTTCCACGTCCTGGAAGGTGATCTTGCTTTCGCCTTTATTGTACTTACTGTTCTGCTTCAAATAGGCGTCGATCTGGTACACAAAGGCATTGCGCACCGCTTTATCCGGCGCACCGCCATGCTCCAGCCAGCTTGAGTTATGATAATATTCCGCCACATGGACCCGGTTGGAAAAAGCCGCGGCCACGTTGATCTTTGTATTGTAAAGGGGCATATCCGCCCGGTCACGGACCTTTTTCTCGCTTTGCCAGAACTGCACTGGGGTCAGGCTGTCCTCCCCCACCAATTCCTTGGCATGGTCCAAAATGCCGTTTTCGTAACAGAAATCCGTGGTTTCAAATTTGCCGGAAGACACCTCGTTTTTCAGGTGGAACGTGATCCCCGCGTTGACCACTGCCTGGCGTTTTAAAATATCCAGATAATATTCCAGCGTCACGTCAATGTCGGTGAACACCTGCAAATCCGGCTTCCACTTGATCAGGGAACCTGTATCCTTCTTAGAGTAGGTTTCTTTCTTCAAGCCCCCCACGTTTTCCCCGTGCTCAAAATGCAGGGTGTAACGGTAACCGTCCCGGCAGATGTCCACGTCCATGTATTCCGACGCGTACTGGGTGGCGCAAAGGCCCAATCCATTTAAGCCCAGGGAATACTCATAATTTTCCCCGGAGCTGTTGTTGTACTTGCCGCCGGCGTACATCTCGCAGAACACCAGCTCCCAGTTGTACCGCTCTTCTTTGTTGTTGTAGTCCACCGGGATGCCCCGCCCATGGTCTTCCACCTGCACCGAATGGTCCAGAAACCGGGTGATGGTGATCTCCTTGCCGAACCCTTGCCGCGCCTCATCAATGGAGTTGGACAAAATCTCAAAAATAGAGTGCTGGCAGCCGTCAATGCCATCGGAGCCGAATATGACCGCGGGCCGCAGCCGCACGCGGTCCGCCCCCTTCAGGCTGGTAATGCTGTCATTGCCATACGTTTGCTTTTTTGCCATAGTTCCTCCTGTATTTCCGTCAAGCCCACTCGCTTTATATACTTATAAACAGCAAGAAAGGGAATGTGACCATTCCCTTGGTTGCCATGTTCTTAAAAATCAGCCTTGTCCCAGTGCTTGGGAGTCCCCTGCTCCGGGCTGGCTTTCCGCGGTTCCCTCTTGGGGGACCTTTTCCCCAGCCGGGGTTTGATCCTCCGGCAAAGCCTCTTGGGGCTGGGTGTTCTGGGTCATCGCCTGGGCCGCTCCGCTGGGCAGCAGATTGCCGTCCATGACCTGCTGGAACTCCACGCCGTCGATCTTCTCTTTCTCGTAAAGCACTCCGGCCAGCCGGTGAAGTTCATCGATGTGTTCTTTCAAAATCTTCTCCGTCTTTTCGTAGGCGGTGGAGATGATGCTCTGAATTTCTTCGTCGATCTCAGAAGCGGTCTGCTCTGAATAGTTGCTGATGTGGCCCATCTCTTTGCCCAGGAACGGGTTGCTGTCGTCCGTACCATAGGTGATAGGCCCAAGCTTATCGCTCATGCCGTATTTGGTCACCATTGCCCGGGCGATCTTCGTGGCCCGCTCAATGTCGTTGGAAGCGCCGGTGGAAATATCATCCAGCACCAAAGCTTCCGCCACACGGCCGCCCAACAGCACCACCAGTTCTTCCCGCATCTCGTCACGGCTCCGGTACGTCCGGTCCTCCGTGGGCAAGTGCATGGTATAGCCGCCGGCCATACCCCGGGGAATGATGGAGATCTGGTGGACAGGGTCCTGAGTCTTGCAGTAATACGTGGCAATGGCATGGCCAGCCTCGTGGTACGCAGTGAGCTTCTTTTCCTTTTCGCTCATCACACGGCTCTTCTTCTCCGTGCCCACCACCACTTTGATGGTAGCTTCCTCGATCTCTTCCATGGTGATTGCCCGATGGTTCTTCCGGGCAGCCAGAAGCGCGGCTTCGTTCAAGAGGTTTTCCAGATCTGCGCCGGTAAACCCAGCGGTGGATTTGGCAATGGTGGAAAGCACCACGTCCGGGGCCAAAGGCTTGCCCTTGGCATGGACCCGCAGGATCTCCTCACGGCCCTTGATGTCGGGATAACCCACCATCACCTGCCGGTCAAAACGGCCGGGACGCATCAGGGCGGGGTCAAGGATATCCGGGCGGTTGGTGGCGGCGATCATGATGACACCTTCATTGGCACCAAAGCCGTCCATCTCCACCAGCAACTGGTTCAACGTCTGCTCACGTTCGTCGTGGCCGCCGCCCAGACCAGCGCCTCTTTGCCGGCCCACGGCGTCGATCTCATCGATGAAGATGATGCAGGGATGATTCTTTTTTGCCTTGTCAAACAGGTCACGGACACGGGACGCGCCCACGCCTACAAACATTTCCACAAAGTCGGAACCGGAAATGGAGAAGAAAGGCACGCCTGCTTCTCCGGCCACAGCACGGGCAAGCAAAGTCTTACCAGTACCGGGAGGGCCCACCAGCAGCACGCCTTTGGGAATACGGGCGCCCAGGGTATTGTACTTGCTGGGATTTTTGAGGAACTCCACGATCTCCCGCAGCTCTTCCTTTTCCTCGTCAGCACCGGCAACGTCCGCAAAAGTGGTCTTCCGCTTCTCATCGCTCATCTGCTTGATCTTGGCTTTGCCGAAGTTCATCTGCTTGTCGCCGCCCATACTGCTGCCAAGACGGCGCATCATGAACATCCAGAAAATGATCAGCCCCGCAAACAGGATCAGCGTGGGCAACAGGCTGATAAACCAGCTGGTCTCCGCCGGACGGATGATGTCCTGCACCATTTTGCTGTCAGGATGGTCCTCGTTGTACTCGTTGATGGAATCCTTTACGTCCATGTAGAACAAGTCCACACTGGGCAGCACATACCCGATGGTCTTGCCGTCATCCAGCTTGATGGCCATTTCGCCAGTGCCCAGGTTCAGCTGGTATTCCGTCACTTTCTGACTCTGGAAGTAATCGATGATGTCGGAATACTTATACGTCATTCCCTGGGGCGTCCGGTTGCTGAACAGGAAAATGATGATAAACAATACCACCACGGGAATCCCGATATACAGCAACAGGTTTCGAATCTTTTTTTGATTGCTGTCCAAGAATTTGTCCTCCTATATTCAGTAAAACTCTGTCCGCTTTCTAGGCCCTTTATTCATACACAGAGGGTTTTAACACTCCTACAAAGGGCAGGTTGCGGTATTTTTCATCGAAATCCAGGCCATAGCCCACAATGAAGGCGTCCGGGATCTGAGAACCCACATAGGTGGGGGTCACATCCACTTCCCGGCGCTCGGGCTTATCAAACAAAGTGCAAATTCGGATGCTCGCAGGGCCACGGGACTGGAGCAGCTCAGTGAGATAGCTCAGCGTTTTGCCGCTGTCCAAAATATCTTCCACGATGACAATGTCGTATCCGGCAAGTTCCAGATCCAGGTCTTTCAGGATCTTCACAACACCGGAAGTCTTAACTCCAGCGCCATAGCTGGAGGTAGCCATAAAATCGATGCGGGCAGGGATGGTGATGGCGCGCATCAGGTCTGCCATAAACACCACCGAACCCTTCAGCACGCTGACCAAAAGCAGGTTCTTCCCAGCGTAATCCCGGGAAATCTCCTGGCCGATCCGCTGAACGATCTCCGCGATCTGCTCTTCTGTAAACAACACGCTTTCAATATCTTGCCGCATATCATATTCATTTGCCATAATGATAGTCTCCCTTTTCCCGCAATTTCTCAAGCTTTTTGATGTTCGCGGATCTCCACAAGCAACGCCCGCTTTGTGCGCGGGGTCACTTGAAACCCTTCCGCTGGGCCCACTCCCTCACAAAACACCAGCTTGCCGCCCCATTCCAGCAGCACAGTCCGGTTCCTTTGGGAAAGTGGAACTTTCTTTTCCTGAAACAGTTGCTTCAGGCTTTTTGTCACCCGCCGTCCCGCCGGGGAAAAACGGTCTCCCTCCCACCGGGAACGGGCCCTTAAATTGCCTGTAATTATATCATAGTCCAGAGCGTTTTTAAACAACAAATTATGAATTTTTGAGGCTTCCGGCCCCTGAGAAAGGCTTTTTACCTCTAAAATCAGGTCCTTTCCGCAGGGGAGCAGGGTGTTTCCCACCCCAACTTCCTGGGAAAAGCCTTCCGGGGAGTTTGGGTCTTCCAAAGAAAACACACCCTGAGAACTGCGCGCCCGCACTCCTCCCGGCAAATCCGTTTCCCCGCCCCGTTCCAGGCAGCGGATCATCCCATCCAAATGTTTTTTCTCCAAAGTGGGGCCGCCACGCTCCTGCCAAAACAGGCGCAGCACCCGGCTCAAAACTGCCGGATGAGCCTGTCTCAACATTTCCCGGTCCAATCCCCAAGGGACTCTGGCCCGTTCCAACAAAGCATGGGCCTGGCCCTCCAGAAACTCTTGGTCCTGTGCCAAGGTTTCCGTCATACGGGAAACCGCCCCCAGGAATTCCGGATTCAACCCCTGCAAAACGGGCATCACTTCCAGCCGAACCCGGTTCCGGGAATACTCGTGGGAAAAATTGGTGCTGTCCGTCACATAGGAAAGGCCGTGGGTTTGGCAATATTCCTCAATTTCCTTCCGGGACACCCCCAGCAGCGGCCGGAGTATGTTCCCCCGGCGATAGGGAATTCCCAAAAGCCCAGGGAGGGACGCTCCCCGGCACAGGTGCAGCAGCACGGTTTCCGCATTGTCGTTGGCGTTATGGGCAGTGAGGATTCTGTCGTTTTCCCCCGTGGCCAGGGACTGGAAAAAAGCATACCGGACCTTCCGGCCACACTCTTCCAGGCCCAATCCCTCTCGCCGGGCCATGGCAGCCACATCTTCCCGGAAAACAGCAAAGCGAAGCCCGTACTGCCTGGCAAATTGCCGGGCAGCGGCTTCGTCTTTTTCGGATTCTTCCCCTCGCAGCTTGTGGTTTACGTGGGCCAGCACCAGCCGCTCCGGGGAAACCTTCCCCAGAAGGTAATGGGACAGAGCGGTGGAATCCGCCCCGCCGGAAAAACCCACCACCACAAGCCCCTGCTGGGGCAAACCGGAAAGGTCTGCCCCCAAAAGCTCACTCATGGCGGATAACCTCCCGGGAAGTATAGCGCATGTATTCGCCCTGCCAATGGACAGGGATGGGCTTGGTTTCACCGTGACGGTTCTTGGCCACGATGATCTCTGCCGCGTTCTGATCCATATCCTCCGTGACCTGGCCGCCTTCGCTGGTGGCGTTGTAGGCTTCCCGGTGGAGGAAGATAACAATATCTGCGTCCTGTTCGATAGAGCCGGAATCACGCAGTTCGGAAAGGCCGGGACGATGGTCCTTGGTCCGGTCGGTGGGACGGCGCAGCTGGGAAAGGGCCATCACCGGCACATTCAATTCCTTTGCCAACACCTTCAAGCTCCGGGTGATCTCGGAGATCTCGTTGACACGGTTATCCGTTTTCCGGGTGCCGGTCATCAGCTGCAAATAGTCCACGATCACCAGATCCACATGGTCGAGCCTCCGCAATTTGCCCTGCATTTCCAGCACGGTCATGCCCGGGCTATCGTCAAAGTACAGGTCCGCCCGGCGAAGAATATCCCCCGCTTCGATCAACCGCGCCCACTCCGCTTCCGTCAGGTCCCCGGAGCGCAGTTTGGTGCCTTCCACCAAAGCCTCGCTGGCAAGCAGTCGGGAAGCCAGCTGTTCCCGACCCATTTCCAGGGAGAAAAAGGCCACCCGCCGTCCGGCGGTCACTGCCACGTGTCGGGCGATATTCAGCCCCAAACTGGTTTTACCCACGCCAGGACGGGCCGCCAGCACGATCAAGTCGGAACGGTTCAGGCCGGTGATGGTATTGTCCAGCTCTTTAATGCCGGTGGGCAATCCTTTATACTTGTCACGGTCCACGGAATTCAGCTTATCCAGCCGGTCAAAGGTTTCCAGCAGGATCTCCCGGACCGGCTGCAAGCCTTGGTCGCTTTTGCCACGGCGGATGTCGTAGATCCGCTTTTCCGCAGAATCCAACAAGAGGGAGGTTTCACGCTCCCCAGAACTGGCGTCGTCCAAAATCCCCCGGGCAGCCTGCATCAAGGTGCGCAGGTCATATTTATCCCGGACGATCTTGGCATATGTCTCCACATGGGAAATGGCGGGCACCAACTGGGCCAACTGGGTCAGATACACTTTCCCCGTGGCTTCGTCAAAGTCCTTTTCTTCCTTCAGGCGCTCCAACACGGTGATAAAATCCACCGGCAGACCCAAGGCGAACATTTCCACCATGGCGCCGTAGATCATCCGGTTATTCACCGCGTAGAAGTATTCCTTCCGGGGCAGGATGTCCACCACCGTGGCAAGGCAAGAGGGCTCCAGCAAAATAGCGCCAAGCACCGACTGCTCCGCTTCCAGGCTAAAGGGCATATTCATCCCCGGCTGGGCCTGGGTATCCAGATAACCTTCCGAACCGTAATCCAACGACAGCGCCTCCTTTCCCGCTTTTCCCTATAGGGTCCCCAAAAAGGGATGTACTCAGTTCTTCTCGCAGACGGCCACGCTCATGGTGGCGGTAATGCCCGCATAGAATTTCACGTCGAACTTGTAGGTTCCAAACGCTTTGATGTCCCCGGAAAGGACCACCTTCCGCTTGTCCACCTCGATGCCGAACTGACGCTTGATCTCCTCGGCGATTTCCTTGGGTGTGACGGAACCAAAGATCTTGCCGGCCTGGCCAGGTTTGGCATAGATCTTCAAAGTCTTGCCGGAAAGTGCCTGGGCGCTTTGATTGGCGTGCTCGGTTTCCGTCTTGATCTTATATTCCCGGGAGGCCTCGGCGTTTTTCAGCTCGTTCATGGCCTGGGCGTTGGCCTCTTTGGCCAGCTTGCGGGGCAGCAGGAAGTTCCGGGCGTAACCGTCGGAAACATTGCAGAGCTCCCCCTTCTTTCCAATGGACTTCACATCTTGCAACAACACCACTTTCATGGCTGATCCCTTCCTTTCATAAAGCGGGGACCAGGAACCGTCCCCGCCGTTTTTTCATTTTAATTTTGCACCGAGGATTCGTCCAGCTTGTCATCCAGCTCCCGGATCAAAGCTCGGCGGGCATCCCCGATGGATATATTTTTCAGCTGTGCGCCTGCCATGGTGAAATGGCCGCCGCCGCCAAATTCCTCCAAAATCACCTGGACGTTCACGTCTCCCAGGCTGCGGGCGGAAATATTCACGTCCCCATTGGAACGGTACAGCACAAAGGAGGCCCGCACACCCATGATGGACAACAGCTCGTCGGCCGCCTGGGCCGCCGCCACACGGAAATCCCCGTGCTCCCAACTGGATGTGGCAATGGCGCAGCCTTTGTAAATCTCCGATCCGGAAACCAACTGGGCTTTTTGCTTGTAAGTTTCCAGGGAATCGGAAAACAGCTTCTTCACCGCTACGGTATCCGCGCCCCGACGCCGCAAAAACGCCGAAGCTTCAAACGTGCGCACACCGGTTTTTAACACAAAGTTCTTGGTATCCAACATAATGCCTGCCAGCAGCGCTTGGGCATCGGCCCCATCGATGGCGGAAGCCTTGATGTACTGGGCCAACTCCGTCACCATTTCCGAAGCGGAACTGGCGTAAGGCTCGTGATAGAAAATCAAGGCGTTTTTGATGTGGGTCACCATCATCCGGTGATGGTCGATGACCACCACCCGGGGAACCCGTTCCAAAAGTTCCCGGCTCTCCACAAAATTCACCGAATGGGTATCCACCACGATCAGCAGCGAACGTTCTGTGGCGGACTGGAGCGCTTCCAGAGGGCTGATAAACAAGCTCTCTCCAGGATAGGCTTTCTCGGTCATCTCCACTAAGGGACCTGCCAAAGTCTGGTTCCGGTTCAACACGATGTGCACCGGTTTCTCCAGGCCCTTGTGCAGCGCTGCCCAGATTCCCACCGCACTGCCGATGCTGTCCAGGTCCGAATTCTTATGCCCCATGACAAACACCTGGTCGCTGGCCCTTACATGGTCGGCCAAGGTAGCGGCAATGACTCTGGTCCGCACCTTATCCCGCTTTTCCACGCCTTTGGAAAGGCCCCCGAAGAACTCGTAGGAATCCCCTTCCTGTTTGACGGCCACCTGGTCGCCGCCCCGTCCCAGAGCCATATCCAAAGCCTGGCGGGCCCAACGCTCGCTTTCCGCAATGTCTTTGGCCCCACGGCCTACGCCGATGGAGATGGTGGCGCTCATATTGTTCCGGGCGCTGCGGATGGCTCGGACTTCGTCCAGCACATGGAACCGCTTCTTTTTCGCCTGCTCGATATGGGCGTCGTCCACCACGAACAGGTACCGGCTGTTGTCCACCCGGCGGACAAAACCGTTCATTTCCTGGATGACCCAGCGGCGCATCACTTCGTCCACCTGGGCTGTGATCCGGGAATCGTCCCCGCCAAAGCTGTCGCGGACAAGCTCTTCCCGGTTGTCAAACGCCGCAAGGCACACCACCGGGCGTTTTTCCCTGTATTCCTTACTGACGGCCTTGAAATAGGTATCGTCCACAAAATAGAGGATATACCCTTCCTTGGCCCGGGCGCCGTACACGGTGTATTCCCGGCCGTTGTGGCTGACCGCGGCGCCGCTTTCCCCCATCACTTGACGGAAGGTTTTGGGATAGATATATTTGAGCACGTTATCCCCCAGAAAATTTCCGCCGCCGCAAAGGGCGCCGGCAAACGCCTCGTTTGCCCACACAATATCCCCGGCGGGGGCTACCACCGCCACCGGCAGGGCAAACGCCTGGAAGGCGGCCTCCTCTTCCCCGGTGAGCACCCGTTTGGCGCTTTTCACAGTGGTGGAAATATTTCGCCGGTACAGGAAATCGGAGACCAGCACTGCCAGCACGGACAAACCTGCCACTGTACCTTCCACCAGAAACAGCACTTTATTGTAGCGCCAACTGGCCAAAGCCATCAGCACCATGGCCGCCGCCATCAAATAAAACAGGGGGGAAACCACCCATACCTTTTTCCGTCGCACCTTGCTTCACTTCCTCGTCTGCCTGGACTCACAGAACCTTTCCCGGTCACACCTCCATGATGATCGGCAGGATCATGGGGCTGCGGCGGGTCTTTTGATACAAGAAGCGGGACAGCTCATCCTTGATGCTCTGCTTCATGCCGCTCCAATCCCGCACATGGTTCCGGGCGCATTCTTCCAACGTATTATACACCAGATCCCGCGCTTCGTCCATAAGAGCTTCCGATTCCCTTACATATACAAATCCTCGGGACACGATGTCCGGCCCGGACACCACCTGGCCGCTGGACGCGTCGATGGAACAAACGGCTATGATCAGGCCGTCCTCCGCCAGATGCCGCCGGTCCCGCAGCACAATGCTGCCCACGTCGCCCACACCCAGGCCGTCCACCATCACGCTGCCGGCAGGCACATCCCCCAGCTGCTTCATGTGGTCCTCATGCAGTTCCAGCACATTGCCAATATCCCCGATGAAGATGTTTTCCCGGGGGACTCCCATCATCATGGCCAGCCCAGCGTGTTTGCGCAAATGCTTTTGCTCGCCATGCACCGGGATAAAATACTTGGGCCGGGTAAGGGCCTGCATCATCTTCAGTTCTTCCTGGCAGGCATGGCCCGAAACGTGGACCTCATACATGCTTTCGTAGATCACGGTGCAATCCTGCTTCAAAAGCTCATCCACCACAGCACCCACGGTCTTTTCGTTGCCGGGGATGGGCCGGGCGGAAATGATGATGAAATCGTTGGGATTGATGGCCACCTGCCGGTGATCGGAAAACGCCATACGGGTCAGGGCCGACATGGGTTCGCCCTGGCTGCCAGTGGTGATCAGCACAAGCTGTCCGGGCTCATACCGGTTGATCAGGTTCAGGTCCACCAGCACGCCGTCGGGCACGTGCAAATATCCCAGCTCGCTGGCCACGCCCATCACGTTGACCATGCTCCGGCCGGAAAGGGCCACTTTTCTTCCATATTTCACGGCGCAGTTGATGATCATCTGCACACGGCTG